>Ga0209083_1000137_pt1 | contig 112191 bp, 98 predicted proteins | sample AM7aDNAmetaG_FD_184132 | JGI IMG/M metagenome (GOLD analysis project Ga0209083, IMG submission 184132) | Freshwater microbial communities from Finland to study Microbial Dark Matter (Phase II) - AM7a DNA metaG (SPAdes) (version 3) | ecosystem: Environmental > Aquatic > Freshwater > Lake ...
ACAATATGCCTACCGGCGAAATTTTTGAAACAATAATGGGCAAAAGCCCTGCATCTTTTCAAACGATCGAAGAAATCAATGCGTTTATTGAGCATAAATTGGGTAAAAAACTGAAAATCAAGTTATTGTATGAAGATATTTCAAGTTGCAGAGGAAGCATTCTGCCATTGAAGTCATACGATCCAGAGAAAGAAATAGACAAAGCGCTCAAAAATTCCAGAAGAAATATTCAAATTATATAGGACTCACTTTCTACCTGCATATTCTGATTTTGTTGTTCTCTCTCAATCAAAACCAAAACAGATCCTCATTGAAGAGTCCAATACTCTTTCTCATATCGCTCAAGCATATAATGATCAATTATCTCCAAAAAAGAAAGCTGGTAATTTAAATAAAGCACGCAACCACATCATAAGGGCTACAATCATCAGGCAACGCCTTCAAAAAACGCAGCAATCCCACATGCGAAGCCGTTATAAGTGCAATCGGATACATGAGAAACTCCAGCATGCCATTTTATTCCGTTATTCCACTAAATTCCGCGAAGGCCAAAATTTATAGCTACTCACCGTCAATACAAACGTATACAATCCATGCCCAAATAACTGACGACAACCGCTGTATATCCCCGCGTCCAAATCCTAACACCTTCATCGAGTCAGCCGGCACCTCACTGAAGGGCGCCGTTGATATCCTGAAAAATAAAGGCGCGGTGCTTGACACCCTCCTCCCGTTCCATATCGCGAACTACCTCTACACTGGTGACGAAAAAACCTTCTATGCAAGCGCTGCAACTCGCAAGATTGCCTCATATTTCAACCTCGGAAACAATGTTAACAACTGGCGCACATGGCTCGCGGTCCACGGCCCGATTCAGGCAGCATTGAATATCGATGCAACCTGGGATCACGCCACAGCAACCCAAGGCAGGCTTGATACCTTTCAACCCGGCACGACTCGCGGCGGGCACTGCGTTGCTATTGTTGGCTACACCGCTGACAATCGCTTCATTGTCCGCAATAGCTGGGGAACAACATGGGGTGATCAGGGTTTCGCTTACGCCAGCGAAGCCTATATCGATGCGGCATTCTTTAACGAAAGTTATGGCATAACACTTTAAACCATGTTCAAGTGAACGGAAAAATCAGAATAACTGCTATGCTGATGGTTGCGTCTCTTCCGTATTCCACTGGCCTAACTTCCTGCACCAACCCGGATATCTATACAAGAATGGAGCATGAACTCTTTCAAACCGATAATAACCGAACTGTAGATATCCGACTCGGCGATACCGCCCGAATAAGTCTGCCGGAAAACGCAACCACAGGATACTGCTGGACCATTGATCACTACGACAAGCAATATATAAGCGCACTTGCCACTGAACCGCACTATACGGCTGATGGCATTGGTGTGGGTTCCGGAGGTAATGTTACCTTCATCTTTCAGGGTAAGAAAATCGGCATCGGCGAGATTGCACTGAAGCATTGGCGCTCATGGGAAGGAGACTCGTCAATCATCGCCCGTTATCATAGTAAGCTCAACGTGTTGCCATAACATCCTCACTCTCCAGGAACCTATTGATATCGCTTGTGGATACGGAGCTTTTCAATACGTGAATAGAGCGTTTTCGGGTGCATGGCAAGCCGCTCAGCAGCTCCGCCGCTACCACTCACCCTGCCGTTTGAACGTTCGAGGGCATCAAGAATCAGCTCTTTTTCCATCAAGGCAACATCAAGAGTAAAATCATGCATGGTTTTAACCTCTCCCTTGAGAGCACGATCAACAACAGACTCAGGAAAAGAAAGAATCGATGAAAAATCAAGCGATGGCCCTTCAGAAACAATAACCGCCTGTTCGACAAGATGTGCAAGTTCACGAATATTACCCTTCCACTCACGGGCAACCAGACGTTGCATATCACGCTCCTTGAACATGAGGAGCGGTTTGCCGAACTCCCTTGAAAATTTTGCGGCAAAGTGTGCTGCAAGCATGGGAATATCATCGCGCCGTTCACAAAGTGACGGAATGGCAAGAGGAAAAACATTGAGCCGGAAAAAAAGATCTTCCCGAAACCTCCCTTCAGCAACCTCCTTTGCAAGATCACGGTTCGTTGCGACAATAACCCGCACATCAACCTTGATCACCATTTTTCCACCAAGACGTTCAAGCTCACGCTCCTGAAGCACACGAAGCAGTTTTGCCTGAAGTTCCAGCGGCAGCTCACCGATTTCATCAAGAAAAATAGTACCTCCTTCAGCCAGCTCAAACTTACCGATCCGCCGTTCTATGGCACCGGTAAAACTCCCTTTTTCATGACCAAAAAGCTCCGATTCAATCAGTGCCCCCGGCAGTGTTGCACAATTGATCTTGATCAATGCACGCTGCCTGCGGTTTGAAAGATTGTGAAGCGCCCTGGCAAAAAGTTCTTTTCCGGAACCTGTTTCTCCCTGGATCAATACGGTGGCATCAGTAGGAGCGACCTGACTCACACGATGCAGTACCGACTTCAGAGGTATACTGTTGCCAATGATTTCTTCAAAGTTATGCCCTGCCTTGATTTCCTCGATAAGACAAGTACGTTCGCCTTCGAGCTTTCGGCGAAGCTCATCGATCTCCTCAAATGCCAGATAGTTCTGCAGAGCAAGTGAGAGTTGGGGGACAATCAGGCTTACCGTTGCTTGGTCGTGCTCATCAAAAGAACGTGAAGTATCAGAAATAATAAGACCTGCACGACTTCCCGGCGTATCCCATAACGGAACAGTTATCAGAGAGCAGACACCAAATTTGTCTCTGGCAAGCGCTAATATGCGATACTTTGCGCAAAGTCGAAGAAATGCCTCTCCGCCATAACATCCAGGATTTGTAATCAATGAAAAGCTCTCTTTTGCTATCTCTTCAAAATTGGTAATATCAAGCTTTTCAGCAAAAGAGACAGGAAAAAAGCCACTCCCGTCTTCACGCATGAAATTATCGAAAATGTGAAACTTGCCATCATCACCCATAACACGAATACCAAGAAAAGTACAGGGCACCAGTTTATCTATCTGCTCACAAACCGCGAGGAGCATCCTGTTCCGGTCCTTTATGGTAAGAAGGGCATTGTTGACCGCAAGTTGCATAACAGTCTGAGCTTCACGAAGCCGTAGCTCCTCGTACGCAAGAGTATTGCTTACCGCAACGGCAATTGGGGATGAAAGGGTGGCAAGAAGTTCCTTATCGCTCTCCGACCAGTTTTTTTCATCTTTTGACACAAAATTTAGAAACCCTATAATCTTTCCACCTGTCCGAAGCGGCGACAACACAACCTGACGCATACCAACATCATAAAGCACATGCGGCACTGGATAATCTGCCGGATAACGGTCAAGAACCTCTTCAATGCTGAAAACCGAAACAGACAGATCGGTCATGTGCGGCTCTATCCATGACCCCGCAACAGCTCTTTTTTTGCGAGCGATACCTTCAGGAACATGAAATCGAAGCATTTCAAAAATAACGTTGCTATACCGTCGCTCTTTGTCAAAGGTGATAATCACAACAGAATCAAACTCAAAGACAAGGCGCAGTTTATCAGTAACTGTTCGGAAAAGCTCATCAGGATCGCGAATTGAACCCACCGCATCGCTGATGTACTGCATCAGAAGATGTGCCTCATGAACAGAAGAAATACTCATAGCGCTATAGCAAAGTCAGATAATTCTTAAATATTAAGAACACATTATAGAGAAATTTCTTATTTTTTCAGAATTCAAAAATCAAGCAGACAACGACAAGCCTTATGCAGCAAGGGTTGTAGAGATTACTGACACCATTCCGCTCTTTGGTATACAAATTGCAAAGAAAGTGTACATGACAAGGACGAACAGATATTTTTCGCTCTGTCAGTACCATAACGGAACAAATCATCGAGCTATTATGAACAGAAGTCTGACCAGAACAGCTGGAATCGCAGCAACGGCAATGATGCTTGCCATGCCGTTACTGGCAATCGGAGCAGAAGAACCGGTGAAAGAGTCGCTTACCATTGAAAAAACCATTCGTCTTGTCCGTGAAAATAATCCGGCGCTCAAGGCCGCAGCAGATGAGGTAAGTGCTGCCGATGCCCGAATTACCCAAAACAGAAGCGCATATTATCCCCGAATTTCGGCCAGCGGAGGATACACCTACCTCAACCCCGTATCGGAAATGAGTTTCTTTGGAAGTCCCATGCTCAAGTTTGCGCCGAACGACAACTATGAAGCCAAAGTCACCGCCAAGGCAACCCTGTACGACTTCGGGAAAAGAGGCGCTACGGTCGATCTTGCACAAACTGGAAAAAAAACAGCTGAACACTCTCTTGAAATCTCCCGAAGAGATCTCTCGTTTCAGGCTGTCCAGCTCTTTTACAGCATTCTTTTTTTGCGGGAGAATATAACGGTTGAACAGAAAGAGATTGCAGCGCTCAACAAAGCACTCGATTTCACATCAAAACGTTACCAGACCGGCGCAGCGACAAAATTTGACGTTCTTTCCACAGAAGTACGAATAGCTGCAGCACAAAGCAAAATGCTTGACCTGAAACATGAACTGCTCCGGCAGGAAATTAACTTGCGTCGCCTGACCGGGATAGCTGACAACGTGCCGCTCAGAATCCAGGGATCGTTTTCAGTAGCACCGCCGGATCATGAAAACACCGGAAAGGTCACTCACGCGTTAGATCAGCGACTTGAAATGAAACTTGCCGACGAACAGGAAAAAGCAGCCAGGCAACGACGTTCCATCGCTATGAAAGAGGGTCTTCCGGTACTCTCCGGCAGTGCATCCTATGGTATCACCAATGGCCTTATGCCTGACATTTATGAAATCCGGGAGAATTTTGTGGGCGCTCTCCATCTGGAGGTGCCTCTTTTCAGCGGGTTCAAAACAAGTGCAGAACGGCAGGAAGCTACCGCCCTCATGCACGCCGCTGCTCAACGAAAGTTTGATACCCAGCAGCAGGTCAAAGCTGATATCGAAGAGACAACCCATGCACTCCAGACCGCATCGGAAAAGATCATAACGACCGAAGCACAGGTACAGCAAGCAAAACTTGCCGCCCAACATGCCAGAACTCGCTATGAAAATGGGATGGCCACGGTACTTGATCTGCTGAACACCGAAGCCTCACTCTCCCAGGCGGAACTTGCAAGACTCCAGGCAGACTATGCCTATGTCATCAGCAACTATACCATGAAACGCGCAACCGGTGAGCTCTTCTGGTAACATGACGATAGCACTCCAAAAAATAATCTGCGCCGTAGATTTTTCCGCCGCTTCAGATTTTGTGGTACGCTATGCAGCTGCAATGCACAGCCGCAGTGCGGAACTCATTATTCTCTCTGTAGCACCGGAAGAAAATAACGACGGCACCTTCCTGAAAAAACACCTGCATGAATTTTCACGATACAGCGATATGCTTTCTCAAAACAAAGCGCACGCCATCTTTACTGTTCAGTACGGAGCACCTGCAGCGGTTATTCTTGACTATGCAAAAGCACAGAACGCAGATATGATTCTCCTCGGATCACACGGCAACACTGCCATTGCCCGTCTTCTGGTGGGAAGCACTGCAGAAACAGTGATACGCAAAGCGTTCTGCCCCGTTGTAATACTGAAAACACCGGCAAATACGCTTACAACTGCAGAATAAAAGGTTCAGAACGATACTTTTCACGCCAATAACAAGAGATAACATGGAACAACCTGAGTCAAAAACAATACCAGAGAACAAGAACCTCGGAAAAGACCCGGCAAAGGCCTCAAACCCGCTCCGCATCATTATTGCTGCCGTTTTTATTGCTGCAGCCCTTCTCTGGGGAGGAAAAACCATCTACCACTCTTTCCTCTACGTTGAAACCGACAACGCCCAGATAGAGGGAGATGTCTACCCGGTTATTTCCCGAATCCCTGGAAAAGTACAGGATGTTCTGGCAAGCGATAACCAGCAGGTCCATAAGGGGGATACCCTTATCCGGCTTGAAGCTGCCGACTATGAAGTCCGCCGGGACATAGCCGCTGCAGCTGTAGAGAGCGCCAGAGCGGGATTAAAGGCAACAACTGAACAGGCAAATGCTTCCAGCGCATCAGCAAACGCAGCTGCGGCAACAAGTAGAAAACAGCAGGCTGACCTTCACCGTGGTGAAAATCTCCGGAATCAGGACGTGATTTCACAGGCAGAGTTTGATGGCGTCAAGGCCGGAGCGCAGGCAGCTTCTGCTCAGTATACCGCAGCCGGAAACCAGTATCAGGCCTCACTGGCCCAGATACCGCTGCAGAAAGCAGAGGTAAAAAAGCGTGAAGCCGAACTCCGTAATGCTGAACTGCAGTTATCCTACACGAGCATTGCCGCGCCGGCATCAGGACATATATCAAAAAAAAATATAGAACCCGGACAGTATGTTTCACCCGGCCAGTTGCTCATTGCTCTGGTCGGCAGCAGCGATCTTTGGGTAGTAGCAAATTTCAAGGAGACCCAGCTTGAAAAAATCCACCCGGGGCAACCAGTCACGATTAAAGTTGACGCATACCCTGATAAAGAGTTCAATGGAAAAGTTGAGTCACTCTCTTCGGGCACCGGTGCAAAATTCTCTCTGCTGCCCCCAGACAATGCAAGCGGTAACTTCATAAAGGTCACGCAGCGTGTACCAGTCAAAATCATCTTTACCGAAAAGCCCGACAAAGATCACAAGCTTGCCGCAGGCATGAACGTTATCGTCGACGTACAAATAAAATGAAACCTGATTACAATGTCATCCCGAATCCCCTTCATTCCTATGAAACCGGATTCAGGAAAATAATCATCACCTTGACCGTGATCGTTTCAGCCATGCTTGAACTGATCGACACTACCATTGTGAATGTAGCGCTTACCCAGATCAGCGGAAACCTTGGCGCCAGTATCGATGATGTCGCATGGGTCGTCACCAGTTACGCCATTGCCAACGTTATTGTGATCCCTCTTTCAGGATTTCTCGGAAACCTGCTCGGACGACGCAACTACTACATCGGCTCCATTCTGCTTTTTACCTTTGCCTCTCTTTTGTGCGGCATGGCCCCGAACATCTGGGCACTGGTCTTTTTCCGCTTTCTGCAGGGTCTCGGGGGCGGCGCGCTCCTTCCGACCTCCCAGGCGATTCTCTACGAAACCTACCGTCCCGAAGAACGCGGCAAGGCAACCGGCATCTTTTCCATGGGACTTGTGCTCGGCCCTACCATAGGACCGCTGCTCGGAGGATTTCTTGTTGATTACTTCTCATGGGAGTGGTGCTTTTTCGTCAACATCCCTGTCGGCCTGCTTGCCGCCTGGTCCGCCTTTACCTTTCTCAGGGAACCGAAAGTGCAGCACACCGTCTCTAAAATCGACTGGACCGGAATCGGCTTGCTTGCCGTGGGCATAGGCTCCCTGCAGTTCATTCTTGAAAGGGGAGAGTCGAAAGACTGGTTTGAAACTCCCTATATCACCTGGTTTACCATCATCGCCGCTGTTTCACTCGTGGCATTTGTCTGGTGGGAACTGCACACCGAGGAACCCGCCGTCGACCTTCGAGTCCTTGCCCGGAGCAAGAACCTTGCAATAGCCGCAGTACTCACCTTTGTTGTTGGTTATGGCCTCTATGGATCACTCTTTGTCTTTCCTGTCTTTGTCCAGCGCCTGCTCGGCTTTACCGCACTCCTGACAGGGATGGTGCTCTTCCCCAGCGCCATGGTAACCGGCATGATCTCCATGCCCCTCGGCATCGCCATGCAACGAGGCATCAACCCCAAAAAACTCATGGCAATCGGCATGGTCGCTTTTACCATCTTCTGCTGGGAACTCGGCCAGCAGACCATGCAGTCAGGTTCGGAAAACTTCTTTCTGATACTGCTCCTGCGCGGTTTCGCACTTGGCTTTATCTTCATTCCAGTCACCATGCTTGCCGTATCAGGGCTGCACGGCAAAGACATCGGACAGGCAACAGGACTCAACAACATGGTCCGTCAGCTTGGAGGTTCATTCGGCATTGCGCTCACCAATACCTATATCGCAAGACGGGTTGCGGCACATCGGGTGGAACTGCTGAGCCATCTTTCTGCCTATGATCCCGCAGCAGTAACAAGGCTCGATGCTGTACAGCAGATGGCAACCATGAAAGCCGGACTGTCACAGAACGAAGCCGAACTTGCAGCCGTAAAAGCGCTGGACGGAACCGTTCTCGTTCAAAGCCACCATCTTGCTTACATGGATGCATTTATGCTCATCTCACTTCTCTTTGCACTCGCACTTCCTCTCCTTCTTTTAATCAGAATACAGAAAGGAGAAAAAGCCGACCTCTCATCAACACACTGAACTCTATTCTCCCTTTTTGCTGCCACGCCTGTCCGCAACAAAATCCAGCACAACAGAGTTCATGCAAAACCGCTTCCCTGTAGGAGGCGGTCCGTCATCAAAGAGATGGCCAAGATGTGCGCCGCACCTCCCGCAGAGTACCTCAGTCCGATCCATGCCGAATGAACGGTCCGGAAGATAGGTCACACTGCCTTTTCGCACCACCTCAAAAAAACTTGGCCAGCCGCAGGTCGAGGCAAATTTGGCATCAGAGCGAAAAAGGGCATTCCCGCATGCCGCACAGTAATAAGTGCCCTTCCCCGTATAATCCCAGAACTTGCCGGTAAACGACAGTTCAGTCTTTTTTTGACGGGCTGTGGCATAAACTTCCGGAGAAAGCACCCTTTTCCACTCCGCGTCAGGCAGATTAAGTTTCGAGGTATCAGTCCGTGAATAATAGGGATTGGAAGTGTGTTGCTTTTCCATGGTTCCGTGTGACTGATTTTTTTCCGCAGACGCTTTCAAAGAGAACTGCAGTGCTCCAAACACAAGCAGCAAGAAACAAAACTGTTTCATGACAAAAACTGTAACGTTAAGCTTCATTGTATAAAACATCACCTGCCACAACATTTCTTGAATTTTTTTCCGCTGCCGCAGGGGCAAGGTTCATTGCGCCCTGTTCGCGCCACTTTGGTTGTAAACATCATCTCTTGTGCCAATTCGAGTTCCGAACGGATGTCAGGATGCATTATTTCATTGGTTGCCCTCACACATTCCGGTATACTCTTCCAGAGTTCCCTCAACTCTCCCCTCAATATTGGCGTCATGGAATCGTCTGTATGGGCAAGAAACGCATAAAATGCAGACAACAGCGTTAAAACATTTTTATCAGCGGCCGCCTCTTCCCATTCCGAATCGCTCATTAGAACTCCGGCAATAAATCCCGCTGCCCACAACATGACAGCATTATCTTTCTCATCCTCAATTTCATAGAAACCCGAATCGGGCAGTGTCTCAAAAGCATCAGTATACACTAACTCCATAATGATGCGGTTCGCCATCTTCATCAACAGAGCCGTGAGTCGTTGTCTCTGCTCAACACTCTCAAATTCCGGTTCTTTTCCTTCACCACTCATGTCCCATACCAAAGGCAACCATCTACTGGGAAGAACAGTTACCGGCCCAATGATCAACGAGGTAAGAAATCCGTCAATCATATCAATCGACATGACCTCTTCAGGGACTGCATCCGAAAAAAGAAAATCATCAAGCTCTTCAAGCTCACTGTCAGTTATGACGTTAATGCTCTTCCCTAAATAATCTTTCTTGGCCATAAAAGTGCTTGTTTATTTGAAACTTCATAAAGCTTTATATCGATGGTAAGCCGTTCGGACACTCTTGCCGGAATAAACAAGGAGCAGCGAAGCCAGGATCGTGACCACGCAGCCGATGCGAATGGCAAACCCTGTCCCGAAGTGTTCCGACAGATAACCGATCTCAAGGTTCCCTATCGGCATGAAACCCATGAAAACCATCATATAGAGGCTCATGACCCGTCCCCGAAAACGATCGTCGACCGTACTCTGAATAGTGGCGCTCATAGTTGAAACCGCTGCAACAAGTCCAAACCCTGCGATGAAAAGAAATAAAAATGCTACCGGCAGAAGCGTTGTAAGCGTAAACCCGATCAAGGCAAGAGCAAAAAGAATATTACCGCCAGCAATAAAAACCATCCGGTCGATTTTTCTGGAATATATGGACACAACCACGGTACCAACAACGGAACCAAGGCCCGAAACACCGTAAAGATAGCCAAGACCTGAAGCTCCCATCCCGAACCTGTGTTTGGCTATAACCGGAAGCATCGTGACATAGGACCATGCAAAAATTGCAATAACAGCGATAAAAAGTACAATGGTTCGTATCAACGGATGCTCCCATGAATATTTCAACCCCTCCTTGATCGACTGCAACGGATGAATGGAAACTTTCTCACCCACCTCTTTTGGCAGATCCGTCATGGAGAGCAGGGCAAGGATAACAGCAAAAAAGCTTACTCCGTTGACGATAAACGCCACTCCCGTACCAGTTGCTGAAATAAGAAATCCAGCAATAGCAGGCCCTATCACCCGAGAGCCATTGTAAATTGCCGAATTCATCGCAATAGCTGATGAAAGCTCCTCCCGATCTACGATTTCACTGAGAAAAGCCTGCAGTGCAGGAACATTGAGCGCATTGACACACCCGAGAAGAAACGAAAGAACAATAATGATCCAGATGGTTACCATCCCCGTCATTGCAAAAATACCGAGAATAAACGCCAGAAGCATTGCGGATGATTGAGTCCAAAGCAGAATAGTCCGCTTCGGATAGCGATCAACAATAACCCCGCCTAAAAGCGAAAGAAAGAGGGTTGGCAGGGTCGAAGCGGCAGCAACAACTCCAACATCAAAAGCCGAACCGGTAATTTCAAGCACCAGCCAACCCTGCGCCACCATCTGAATCCAGGTGCCGATCATGGAAATCACCTGACCAGGAAAATATCGCCGAAAATTCCGGCTCCTGAAGGCAGGAAAAGCAGAAAGCAGCTGTCCCGAAACCCCCTGACCTCTTTGAGATTCAGGCTTGAACGGATTATTTATCGGGGACTCTTCAGCAGATAAGGTCATCGCAGCAATACATCTTCATTTATCATATTCAGTTATCATCTTCATCAGACCTCAAAGGTATTAAAAGAAACCGGCAAACATAAAAGGTCGTCAGAACAATACTGTTATTCTTTAAAAAATAATAGCAGTACATTTACGCAGCCGTTTCAACCAGCTATACCATGGCGACGGCTATAACAATAACACACTAAAACAAAAAGGAGTTCTACCAATGAATGTAGTTAATCCGGAAGCTATCGGGTTATTTGGACTTATGGTCACTGTCTGGGTGTTCGGCCTGGAACAGTTGGGATTCGGGCTTGACAAGAATACTGATCACGCAAAGCTGGGAAGAAATCTTGCCCATATCGCCCTCTATTTCGGCGGTATTGCCCAGCTTTTCACCGCAGTCTGCCTCTACCTGTTCGATGTTGGAATGCCGCCTGAAGCAAGAATTTACATCGGGACCATCTTTGCAACCTACGGGCTGTTCTGGGTTGTTGTAGCCATGCATTTCTACAACCCCGGTGACAAAAAGATCTACGCTCACCTGTTTCTCGCTATCTTTTTCATGACCGCGGTTTTCAGCTACAAAGCAATCCTGATGGGGAAAATCTGGCCGCTGGGCACGGTACTGCTGCTCATCAACCTACTGACCATATTACTTCCATTTGCCTGGTACAAGCAGAATACACTGATCACCAAGATCTGCGGTGCAACCAACATTGCCATCGGACTCTGCGCCATTCCACTCCTGCTCCACTCTCTGGGAGTGTAAACCTACCCTTTATTGCCCGAAACAATCATCAGCGTTACGATTGTTTCGGGCCTCACCCATCATCGGTAAGCGCCATTTTTCTGATTATCTTTACACTCCTCGTCATTGCTTATTTCAGCAATCTTCCGCATATTCTAAAAAAGATGGAAAACACCTTACAGAAACAGGTTAACTGATGATAGCACTGCATGTTTCAGTGCTGGATGGCACGGCGATGCTCTGGAGTGAAGGAAGCTCACCAGGCAATCTTATAGAACTTCGGCTCGCATTACACGGTATCGGTATCTCTTTCGCCTTTAGTAAAAATACAACAGAAGAACTTGTCGCATGGCTCCCATGCCGCGGTCAAAAGCCTTTACCATCATCTTCCCTTCTTGGTGATGAACCTGACAAACGCCGCAAAGAGTCTCTCCAGCCCTTTATTATTACAGCTCTTTCACTGGATATCAACTCCCTGCAGGAACTTTCGTACCTTGCCGATGCGGGAAACATCCACGAGAGCGGCGTCATTTTCGGCACTTCGATCCGTTGGATTCGGCAGGTTGTAAACGTTGCTCTGAACCTTGTTGCAGGCCACCAGTTTCTTCCCTCAGTTCTTCTGCATCATAACGTCTGGGAAGCCCGATGGCTTCCGTTGCCTGACACCGACGGCTCAAGAGTGCTTGAAAAACTTGCACAGAACATGCCGCCAGTATGCCGAGCGATCAGCACCACTGATACCAGACCCCCCGAACAAGCAACATCATCCGTGCTGCAACAGCTGCTCTCCTCTATGGTTGACAGCATAGTACGCCCTTCTGAAAAAATAAATAGGGTAACCGCCAAACCATCCGAAAGCATTCATGATGCCTGGTTACAGGCGTTGACAAATGCTCAACCTCAAATAGTCTGGAATAAATTGCACGAAATTGAAAAGCTTGGCCACCAGCTCTCGCTATGGCGCCGTCCAATCGATGTGCTTGAATCTTCACCGTTCACCTTCTGCTTCCAGCTTGCAGAACCGCAAGAAACCGGTAAAAATAAAGATCTCTGGCAGGTCATCTATCAGCTTCAGTTGAAAACCGACCCAAGTCTTATACTCAACACTGCGGATCTGTGGAAACCTGAGAGCGCCGCCTCACAACACATTACATCGTACCTCCCTGATTATACAGAATTTATACTGACAGCATTAGGTCAAGCTTCCGCTCTCTATCCAGCAGTCACCGAAAGTCTGAAAAAGACAAAACCCGGAGGATTTACCCTTGATGCCGACGGAGCCTACAGTTTCCTCACAGAGTACGCTGAGTTCCTTCGCAGTAGTGGTTTTATTGTCATGCTTCCATCATGGTGGAGCGGTCGTGGAGGATTCAACCGGATTGGTATTAAAACGAAAACCAAAGTTCCTGTAATGCAGGGAAGCGGTTCGGGCCTGACGCTCGACACGATGATAGCCTGCAATTATGCCGCAGCTCTCGGCAACGAAGAACTTGATCTGGATGAACTGAAAACGTTAGCCGCATTAAAAGCACCTCTCTTGAAAGTTCGCGGACAATGGACACAACTTGACCACAAAGAGCTTGCCGCTGCTGTTCGTTTCCTTGAAAAAAAACCAAAGGAAGAGCTCTCAGCCCGCCATATCCTCACAACAGCACTTGGCGCAAAAAGAAAAGAGGATGGAGTGCTCATACGCTCAATAGAAGTTGATGGATGGCTTCAGGAACTGCTGGAAAAGCTTTCCGGCGATAACCAGTTCGAGATGCTCCCACAGCCAGAGCGGTTTCAGGGAACGCTAAGACCCTACCAGGAGCGCGGCTATTCATGGCTCTCTTTTCTTCGGCGATGGGGCCTTGGCGCCTGCCTTGCCGATGACATGGGCCTCGGAAAAACCATCCAGACTCTTGCCATGATTCAGAGAGAACGGGATCTTGGCGAAAAAAGAGCAGTTCTGCTGATCTGCCCGACCTCGGTCGTCAACAACTGGCGGAAAGAGGCTCAACAGTTCACGCCGGATATAACCATACTGATCCATCACGGCATCGACCGGATGAAAGCCGCCAATTTTCGCAAAGCTGCCAGCGAATCAGCCCTTGTCATTTCAAGCTACGGCCTGCTGATGCGCGATATTGAACTGTTTGCAGAGGTCGCATGGGCAGGTATCGTCCTTGATGAGGCGCAGAATATCAAAAACCCCGAAACAAAGCAGTCAAAAGCAGCCCGCTCAATCCGGGCGGATTACCGTATCGCCCTGACCGGAACACCGGTTGAAAACCATGTCGGCGACCTGTGGGCATTGATGGAATTTCTCAATCCGGGTTTTCTCGGTACCCAGCACTTTTTCAGAGAAAACTTTTATACCCCGATACAGTGGTACGGCGATACTGAAGCATCTCATCGATTAAAGAGACTGACCGGACCGTTTATTCTGCGCCGTATGAAAACCGACTCTTCGATCATTTCAGATCTTCCCGATAAAATCGAAATGAAGGAGTATTGCACCCTCACCAAAGAACAAGCCTCCCTCTACAAAGCGGTTGTAGACGAACTGCACGAAAAAATTGCATTGGCAGAAGGCATCGACAGAAGGGGACTGGTGCTTGCCCTCCTGCTCAAACTTAAACAGGTCTGCAACCATCCGGCCCATTTTCTCGGCGATAATTCCGACATCGTCAACCGTTCCGGCAAATTGCAGCGTCTGACAGAACTGCTTGATGAAATCAGGGAAGCCGGTGAAAAAACTCTTATTTTTACCCAGTTTACCCAAATGGGCAAAATCATTCAGCAATACCTGCAGAAACTGTTCGGTGAAGAGGTTTTTTTCCTGCATGGCGGCATCAGTAAAAAAAGACGCGACCAGATGATCGATACCTTTCAGCAAGAGAGCAAATCTCCAGGAATCTTTATTCTTTCGCTGAAGGCTGGAGGAACCGGCCTCAATCTTACCACAGCCAATCATGTCATTCACTATGACCGATGGTGGAACCCTGCCGTAGAAAATCAGGCGACTGACCGGGCCTTCCGTATCGGGCAGAATAAAAACGTTGAGGTTCACAAATTCATTACAGCAGGAACGCTCGAAGAACGTATTGACGATATGATCGATAAAAAAACAGCCGTTGCCGGTAAAGTTCTTGGAACCGGAGAACAGTGGCTGACCGAACTGTCAAATAATGATTTACGTAACCTGATTATGCTCGGGCAAGAAGCATCGGGAGAATAACCTTATGGCACCATGGCATCTACGCTACATCCCTACGAAGCCTAAAGCGGCAAAAGGGGGCATCAAGACGCAAACCAAACGGGGGGCACTTGCTAAAACATGGTGGGGGAAACATTGGATAGAGACGCTCGAAAGTTTTCCTGTCGGCTCAAGACTTGCACGAGGGAAAACCTATGCCCGTAGCGGCCAGGTCACCGATCTTGCCATGACCTCCAAAGGAGTATCGGCCAAAGTTCAGGGTTCAAGATCAAAACCTTACACCGTTACGATCAAACTCAACCCCTATTCGAAAATACAGCTGGAAACGTTGACCGCAAAACTTTCAGCAAAACCGCTTTTCATAGCACAACTCCTCAACAACGAAATGCCGGAAAGCATAGAGCAGGAATGTAAAACCGCCAAAATTCCTCTCTTCCCAGAAAAATACAATGATCTGCAGACCACCTGCTCATGCCCGGACTACTCAAACCCCTGCAAACACATTGCCGCTGTTCTCTATATCATGGCCGAAGCCTTAGACCGTGACCCATTTCTCCTCTTCACCTTACGGGGAATGGAGAAAGATGCTTCTCTCAAGGCTATCGGCAACAGACTGCAGGGCCCAAGGGGAAAAAAGGAATATCATGAACCAGTAGCCCCGCCGGAACCTCTTCCGACCAACCATACTTTCTGGGGCACCAGCCCGGCAACCGGGCACGCAATCACCCATACTCTGCCAAAAGTGCCAGCCTCCATGATTAAGCGACTCGGACCAATTCCGTTCTGGCGTTCAACCAGTAACTTTATCAGCTCAATGGAAACTGCTTATACCAAAGCATCCCTTTCCGCCGAAAACCTTATCAGAAATTACCAGGATGAAAAAGAGAGTACCCGATAAAAAATAACTGATCTCCCCTGTGCAGAGAAAGGTTATTTGAAGATTTCTCATGAATTGCTAATATAAGTGCTGACCTGAAACACGCGTCACCTTACGTGTACCTTCTTTTTTTCAAGCACTTAAACCATGACACGCCATGAGCGCTCACATTTATAAGAAAATCGAAATTGTAGGTTCTTCGCCAACAAGCATTGAAGAAGCCGTCAATAATGCTGTTGCAAAAGCATCTGAGTCAATCCGAAATATCAAGTGGGTTGAAGTAGTCGAGACCCGCGGCCATGTAGAGAACCAGAAAATTGCCTATTGGCAGGTGACCATAAAGATCGGCTTTACCCTCGATGAAGATTGATGACAACAACAGGAAAAAAAATAGAAAAGGCACCGTTTAAAGGTGCCTTTTCTGTTGTTCTACAACAATTAGTTGTCGAGAGAATAATCTTCCGGAGCCAGTGACCAGTGCCTTGGAGACATCCAAAGTGTTGAGAGCATAAGTTCTCGAATGTGGGAAAACTCTTTGGGCAGTCTGTCATAAATCAATGCAAACAGCTCTTCGTGTGAAAGAAGCTCCCTCTTCCATGCTTCACGGTCTACCGACATCAGTTTTGAAAACTTCTCTGACGTCATCTCATCAAGACCACTCCAGTCGATCGACTCATACTTTGGCATCCAGCCAAGGGGACTTTCAACCGCGGCAGCATGTCCTCGAACACGTCCGACAATCCATTTCAGCACACGCATATTATCGCCGAAACCTGGCCAGAGAAACTTGCCGTTTTCATCTTTGCGGAACCAGTTGACACCGAAAATTCTTGGCGGTTCCTGAAGAGTACGCCCGACATGAAGCCAGTGATTGAAATAATCACCCATATGATAGCCGCAGAACGGAATCATGGCAAAAGGGTCGCGGCGAACTTCGCCGATCGTGCCGGCGGCAGCAGCAGTTTTTTCAGAACCCATGGTTGCTGCAAGATAGACACCGAAATTCCAGTTAGCCGACTGATAAACAAGAGGAACCGTATCACCGCGGCGCCCGCCGAAAATAAAGGCACTGATCGGTACACCTTTAGGATTTTCCCAGTCGGGATCAAGCGAAGGACACTGACTTGCAGGAGAGGTAAAACGGGCATTAGGATGCGAAGAAACCCTTCCGCAATCAGGCGTCCAGCGATTACCCTGCCAATCGATCAGTTCATCAGGTGGAACCTTGGTCATGCCCTCCCACCAGACATCTCCGTCCGGGGTCATGGCGACATTGGTAAAGATACAGTTCTTTGCAAGAGTCGCCATGGCATTCGGATTCGACTGTTCCGAGGTACCAGGAGCAACGCCGAAAAAGCCATATTCCGGGTTAATAGCATGAAGGCGACCATCATCACCAGACTTGATCCACGCAATATCATCTCCGATAGTCGTCACCTTCCAGCCCTCAAACGATTCGGGGGGAATAAGCATGGCAAAATTTGTCTTACCACAGGCACTCGGGAATGCGGCGCCAACATACGTTTTTTCACCTTCAGGAGATTCAACACCGAGAATCAGCATATGCTCTGCAAGCCAGCCTTCATCCCTGGCCATGGAAGATGCAATACGTAACGCAAAACATTTCTTACCAAGCAGAGCATTACCGCCATAACCACTGCCATAAGAGACAATCAAGCGCTCTTCAGGGAAATGAACGATATATTTCTTTCCATTGCAGGGCCATGCAACATCAATCGCACCGGGCTCAAGCGGCGCACCGACAGAGTGCAGACAAGGCACAAATTCTTTGGTTTCACCAAGCAGTTCCATGACGTTACGCCCCATTCTCGTCATGATGCGCATGTTGGTCACCACATAAGGGGAATCGGAAATTTCAACACCGATATGAGCAATAGGCGACCCAAGCGGACCCATGCTGAAAGGAATGACATACATGGTTCTTCCTTCCATACAACCGGTGAAAAGCTGATTGAGAGTCTCTTTCATCTCTTTGGGAGCAACCCAGTTATTCGTCGGTCCTGCATCCTGGCGACGGAGACTGCAGATATAGGTTCTGTCCTCAACCCTTGCAACATCACTCGGGTCCGAACGACACAGATAGCTGTTAGGACGTTTCTCTTCGGAAAGTTTGATGAAGGTGCCGCTCTTCACCATCAGCCCACAGAGGGTATCGTACTCTTCCTGAGAACCATCGCACCAGTGAACTGAGTTCGGACGACAGAGGTCAGCGGTTTCCTGTACCCACTGAATCAGCTTTTTGTTTTTCACATAATCCGGAGGATTAATCTGAAGTAAAGTCATGATCTTTCTTTCATTGTCTAAAGGTTATACAAAAAAAACGTCCGCAACCATCACTGACTGCAGACGTTTAAGACTAAAGTATGTACGGATGGTAAACATCATCCGGGGCTGACAACCATCAATCATCTGATGAAGGCTTTATTTAGATATCTTGCGTTTCTTTTGAGCATCAAGAATTATTTTTTCAAACACTTCCTTGCTTCTTGCACCAGTAATGACCTGACTGATCTTTCCTGAAGAGTTAACCACAAATGAGGTTGGAATGGCACGGATGCCGCCATCCACATAACGGCTGAAGGCATTGACTATCTGCTCGTTAGCCATAACAACAGGATAGTTGATCTTGTTCTTTTTGATAAACTCTCTGATAGTTGGCTCGGTTTCGTTAAGCGCCACTCCAATAAAGGTAAAGCCTTTTCGACCGTATTGATTCTGAAGGACAACCATGTCAGGAATTTCTGAACGGCACGGCGGACACCATGAAGCAAAAAAATTAACAATATAGGTGGTACCGGTAAGGTTTGCCGAACCTACTGTTTTTCCATCCAGAGAGACAACTGAAAACGCCGGAACAGGAGGAGGCGTTTCTGCAGAAGGAACCGCAGAGAGCTTACCCGGTGAACCCGCCCATAAAAAACAACCAACCACCACGATGCGTAAAGCATTCCTCATCATCTTCATCATTTTCATACCAGTTCCCGTTAAAAAAAAGCAAACGCACAAACTGCCTCCGCCCTTAATATACAATTCTTCTTTTTTTTGAAGGCTATAAATGGGATGTATTTATCTTTGTGTTTCTTTCTCAAAAAAATTATATTTCAGCTCGATTTTTTTTATGCTTAGCCACCTTAGCTCAGTTGGTAGAGCAACTGTTTCGTAAATAGTAGGTCGTGGGTTCGACTCCCGCAGGTGGCTCGTATCCTGAAGTGCCATTATAACGGGTGCCCAAGTACTGAACATTGGAAACCTGAACGTTTGATTACTCTATAAAATCCTATCCACACTGTCACTATGCAAGAAGGTAAGATTTCCCAGATCATCGGCCCAGTTGTTGATGTAGATTTTCCTGAAGGACAACTGCCGTCAATTCTGGATGCATTAACCATTACAAGAGCGGACGGCACCAAGCTGGTTCTTGAAACACAGCAGCATCTCGGAGAAGAGCGCGTGCGTACTGTTTCAATGGAAAGCACCGACGGCCTTGTCAGAGGGATCAGCGTCACCAATACAGGAAGACCCATACAGGTACCTGTCGGGCCTGAGGTTCTCGGTAGAATGCTGAATGTTGTCGGCGAACCGATTGACGGTCGTGGAGCAGTTCATACAGCAAAAACCTACTCGATTCATCGTCACGCTCCAAAATTTGACGAGATCTCCACGAAAGCGGAGATGTTCGAAACCGGCATCAAGGTCATTGATCTGCTTGAACCTTACTCCCGAGGCGGAAAAACCGGTCTATTCGGAGGAGCCGGTGTAGGCAAGACCGTTCTGATCATGGAGCTGATTAACAATATTGCCAAACAGCAGTCGGGCTTCAGCGTTTTTGCCGGGGTTGGCGAACGTACCCGTGAAGGAAACGACCTTTGGCACGAAATGATGGAATCAGGCGTTATCGATAAAACCGCTCTGGTCTTCGGCCAGATGAACGAGCCTCCCGGAGCCCGTCAGAGGGTTGCATTGACCGGTCTCAGTATTGCTGAATATTTCCGTGATGAAGAAGGTCGCGACGTGCTGCTCTTCATCGACAATATTTTCCGGTTTACCCAGGCAGGTTCAGAAGTATCCGCACTTCTTGGCCGTATGCCAAGCGCAGTAGGCTACCAGCCAACCCTTGCTACAGAAATGGGTGAGCTTCAGGACAGAATCGTTTCAACCAAAAAAGGTTCGGTCACCTCGGTACAGGCCATCTATGTTCCTGCTGACGATCTTACCGATCCGGCTCCTGCCACCGCATTTGCTCACCTTGATGCAACGACCGTGCTTTCACGTTCTATTGCAGAGCTTGGTATTTACCCAGCTGTTGACCCTCTTGACTCAACATCACGTATTCTTGACCCCAACATTGTCGGCGACGACCATTACGACACCGCTCAGGCCGTCAAGCAGCTGCTGCAGCGTTATAAGGATCTTCAGGATATCATCGCCATTCTCGGTATGGATGAACTCAGTGATGAGGATAAGCTTGTAGTTTCCAGAGCAAGAAAAGTGCAGCGTTTCCTTTCTCAGCCATTCTTTGTCGCAGAGGCCTTCACCGGTCTTGCCGGCAAGTATGTCAAGCTTGAGGAAACCATCAAAGGCTTCAAGGAAATTATCGCTGGCCGTCATGACAATCTGCCGGAAAATGCATTTTATCTTGTCGGCACCATTGAGGAAGCCGTTGAGAAAGCAAAAACGATCTAAACCAAGCAAGAATCATGGCGAATTCCGATAAAGGGTTCAAAATAGAGATCGTCACTCCCCAGAAACTCTATTTTTCAGGGGAGGTTGTCAGTGTTACAGCACCGGGAGAGAGTGGGCAATTTCAGATACTGAGGAACCATGCACCTCTTCTTTCTTCACTGAAAACCGGCAAGGTCAAGCTTGTTCTGGCAGATCGCACCGAACAAGCATTTTCCATTTCGGACGGCTTTTTGGAAGTCAGCAGCAACAAAGCTATTCTGCTGACCGAAAATATTTCCTGATTTCATCCAAATGAATAAAAAACATCAGCATCGTTATGGGTGCTGATGTTTTTTGGTTCTATGAAAAACCTTACCCCAAAGGCCCTGCGCAAGGGAGATACCATCGGGCTTATCTCTCCATCATCACATTGCGCTTATCCCGAAAAAATCGCACAGGCTGTCAGCTATCTCGAAAAAAACGGTTATTCGGTCAAACCCTCCCTCCACCTGAACCGTATTGATCCTGATCCGGCCATTGCAGACAAACAAAAGCTGCACGATATCCACGACATGTTCAGCGACCCGTCAGTCCAGGCCATATTCTGCCTGAGAGGGGGAGCCGGAGCAGCCCGCCTGCTCAACAATATCGATTACACCCTTATAGCCGCCAATCCAAAAATCTTTGCCGGTTATTCTGACATTACCGCACTCTCTCTCGCCCTCTACGCAAAAACCGGCCTGATCAGCTTCTCTGGCCCCATGCTTGCCACAGAACTCTATTCGCCCACACCCTATACTGAAGAGCATTTCTGGGGTATGCTCACCTCACCAAACTATGCACTTTCGCTTCAGAACCACCAGAGTCATTCTCTTACCTGCATCAGAGCAGGAACCGTCGAAGGCCAACTCATCGGAGGGAACCTTTCAGTACTCTCTTCAATGATCGGCACCCCCTTTCTGCCCTCTTTCAAAAATACCCTTCTTTTTCTCGAAGACATCAACGAACCCGCATACCGGATCGATCGCATGCTCTCGCATCTTTCCAATGCAAACCTTCTTGCATGCTGCAGCGCTATACTTTTTGGCCAGTTCTCAGGTGAACCCGGAAAAATCGGAGAGGATGAACGAATGAAAAAAGTTTTTGACTATTACAGCACGCTCAACAAGCACACAGCGGTGCTCTCAGGGATTTCTTACGGCCACATCACCAATTTGATGACACTCCCTGTCGGAGCACATTTCAAAGTTCAGATAGCACCGACAGGCACCTTTTCACTTGGAGCCCTCGAACCGGTTATTGAAGAATAACCTTCACTCTTGCAACTGTGGGGAGGCTTTGCCTATTTTACAGTTTTAAAAAAGAACGCACGGTATACCTATGAACTTCTCCCTTCTGACCAGGTGGAAAGCATCCTTACCGGTGCCAGTAACAAAAGTGACCGAACAAAGTTCCGGCACCGACACCCTCGACGCATACCGCGTCGTGCTGTTCAATGATGAAGTGCACTCCTTCGACGAGGTCATTCAACAAATCATCAAAGCGACGCAGTGCAGCCGACTGAAAGCCGAACGTGCTACCTGGGAAGTCCACACCCGAGGCCGAAGCATCGTCTATTTCGGTCCCATGAGCAACTGCCTGAAAGTTAGCTCAATTCTCGAAGAGATCGCCCTTAAAACCGAAATCCAGACAGGATAAGGCTTTGATTTCAGAGAATCAGCAATACAATTACCATATCTCATTTCCGATCGGGATGATAAGCCACACAACATCCTCATCTGGCAAATAATCTTCCTTTGTTTCTTATATTCAATGTTTTCTATTGAACAGGAATCCCGAGGGATTTTTTCACAAAATTTAGAATGACCATGAGCAATTCTGAGCAGAAACGGGTACAGAGTGTGAATCTGCCACCTGATAAAGTCATGCATAAGCTGGTTTCACTTGCGAAGCGTCGCGGATTTATTTTTCCCTCCTCGGAAATATATGAAGGCCTCTCTTCCTGCTTCGACTATGGGCCGTTAGGCAGTGAGTTGAAGAAAAATATCAAGGATCTGTGGTGGAACTCGATGACACGCCGCCATCACAATATTGTCGGCCTTGATGCCTCGATCATGATGAATCCGCGAGTCTGGGAGGCTTCTGGCCATGTATCGAGCTTCAACGACCCGATGATTGATGACAAAACTACCAAGCGACGCTACCGAGCCGACCATCTGATTGAAAACCATATCGAAAAACTGCGCCGCGACGGAAAAGAAGAGGATCTCCTCAGAGTACAGAACACCTACGAAGCTGCTGCCGGTGCAACGGATTCAAACCGCGCTCTCTATGAACTGATTATTGCTGAGGGAATCAAGGCTCAGGATACCGGATCGGGCGACTGGACAGAGGTGCGTCAGTTCAACCTGATGTTTCAGTGCAATATGGGCGCAGTGGCTGATACATCAAGTATTGTCTATCTCCGCCCTGAAACCGCACAGGGCATTTTTGTAAACTTCCACAACGTTCGTGAATCTTCACGGATGAAAGTACCCTTCGGTATTGCGCAGATCGGCAAAGCTTTCCGAAATGAGATCGTGAAAGGAAACTTCATCTTCCGCATGGTTGAGTTTGAGCAGATGGAGATGCAGTACTTTGTAAAACCCGGCAGCCAGGCTGAAGCGTTTGAAGCATGGAGAGAAGAGCGTTTTAACTGGTACACCAGCTCTCTTGGCATCAGCAGGGAAAAACTGCACTGGTACAAACACGACAAGCTGGCTCACTACGCCGACCTTGCCTACGACATCAAATTCGAATTCCCGTTTGGTATCGAGGAGATTGAAGGGATCCACTCGAGAACCGATTTTGACCTGAAACAACATCAGGAGTTCTCAGGCAAGAATATGGAGTATATCGACCAGCTCACCAACGAGCGTTACCTTCCTTATGTCGTTGAAACCTCAGCCGGATGCGATCGACTCTTCCTTGCACTTCTTGCAGACGCTTACACTGAGGATACCGTTGACGGTGAAGAGCGCGTAGTACTGAAGCTCTCGCCTAAAGTGGCACCAGTAAAAGCTGCGGTACTGCCACTCATGAAAAAGGGTGGAATGGGTGATGCAGCGGGGAAGCTGCGTGATGAGCTTTCCACAGACTTCCTTGTCCAGTATGATGATGCCGGCTCTATAGGTAAGCGCTACCGGAGGCAGGATGAAATCGGCACACCCTTCTGTATCACGGTTGACCACCAGTCGCTGGAAGAAAACACCGTAACCGTTCGTTACCGCGACAGCGCTCTGCAGGAGAGAATCGACATTTCGAGAGTCAAAGAGTTTCTCGCGTCAAAGCTGGTTTAAGGAACATCAATGCTGGTTAATTATATTTTATAACAATGCGTTACGATGTCGCCGTCATAGGAGGTGGGCCGTCAGGAGCTGTTGCTGCAGCCGAACTGGCACGGGCAGGAGTTTCAACTCTTCTTATCGAAAGAAACTTTGATAATGTCAAGCCCTGTGGAGGCGCCATTCCTCTTGGCCTGATCGAAGAGTTCAACATACCTTCCGACCTTGTGGAAAAAAAGCTTTCCCGCATGAGGGCTCGCTCTCCGAAAGGCAGAATTATTGAGATGCGTATGCCGAACGGCTATGTCGGCATGGTACGCCGTGAATTATTTGACACCTATCTTCGCCGAGAAGCCGAAAAAGCAGGCGCGAGCGTTGTTGAAGGGCTGGTTACATCTATCAAGCCTTCGGGCAGCGGCTTTGTTATCAGCACCCTCAACAACAAGGTACCACCGCTTGAGGTACACCGAATTATCGGCGCTGACGGGGCAAACTCGAAAACCGCTGATGAGCTGCACTTTCCGCCTAATGAGCTGAAAGTCATTGCCATGCAGCAGCGATTCAAATACACGCCCGCCATCAAAAAATTCAGTGATATTGTTGAAATCTGGTTTGACGGTGAAGTCTCTCCCGACTTTTACGGCTGGATTTTTCCAAAGGCAGATCACCTCGCCATCGGTACCGGTACCGAAGACAACCGGCACAACATTAAGGCGCTTCAGAAGCGTTTTATTGAAAAAATAGGAATTACGGATCGACCCTATCTTGACGAAGCGGCTAAAATCCCTATGAAACCGCGTAAATCATTTACTGCAGAGAAATCCATCCTTATCGGGGATGCTGCAGGGCTGGTAACACCCGCTAACGGAGAGGGTATTTTCTTTGCTATGCGATCGGGCAAGCTGGGAGCAAAAGCCATGATTGCGCACCTGCAAAAAAACGCACCCCTCAAGAGCTATGAAGATGAATTCCGCAAGCTCTATGCCCCGATCTTTTTCGGGCTTGAGGTACTGCAGGCAGTTTACTACCGCAATGACCGGTTGAGGGAAAGTTTTGTCGCTATATGCGCCGACGATGATGTGCAGCAGATCACCTTTGACTCCTATCTCTATAAAAAAATGGTACCGGCCCCATGGTCAACCCAGATGAAAATCTTTTCCAAAAACATCTACCACCTGATCAAGGGCTGTTAAATGCTTCTCTCTTTTCCAAACTGGATCATTCATATCTCTTCCGCTCTTGAATGGGGCATAGGCGCCTTCCTGATTTTTCGATATGGAATGCTGACAGGGAGGCGGGACATCCGACTCTTTGGCATTGCCATGCTGCCGCACTGGATCGGCAGTTTTTTTGTTCTGGGTTACCACATCTCAACTGATTCTATTCCTCTCCTTCTGGATCTGTCAGAGGTCATTAATTTTTTCGGCAGCATTTCACTCCTGTGGGCGACCCTGAAACTCCTGAAAGCAACGGGAAAAAGTTCCGCAGCGCTCTCTTCAACAGCATGTTTAGCAATCGTTTTTGCCGGAAAACCGCAATCCTACATGGGTGCCGATATCTTTGATACCATCCTGCAGCTTTCAAGCGTCGTCTATCTCACCTTTCTGGTACTTCTGCTGGTGCTCTTCAGGCGAGACCGGACCGTTTTTTCTGCCCTTACAGTGGCCGGATTCTGGTTTGTACTGGTCTTTATCTCTGTGACTGTTTACTGTATCTACCTTGCCACGGTGGTTCGGGGTTATCCGACACTTTCACACGACGACCTGCTTCACGGACTTGCTGAAAGTCTGCTGACCGTCAGCAATCTCATGATTGCCTTTGGTGCGCATCGTAAAATACGTGAGTTTGAGGCAGGCCAGAGGCTCAACGTTCAGGGGTGAAGAGTCCCTGAATATTTACGGGAATCGGAAAGCAGCTCAAGCGCTTTTTTAACCACCAGGTCATGATCGAGCTCCACCTTTCGGGCAAGTCGCTCGCTAAAATGACGGATAATCTCCTCTTCAAGCATCAGCCCGACCCTCTCAGACTCCTTGGCAATCTCATGCTCCTTGAGCCTGTTGACCTCCTGCTGCAGCACAGCAAGCGTCTTCATCCATTCGCTGTTGTGAGCACCTGAAGTTTTCTTCATGCTCTCCTTCAATTCATTGAAGCGACGCTCAGTCTCAGAAGTGTAAACAAAATTTTTTCTGCGCAAAAAATCATTGAACGAAGCCATCAATGCCTTGCGATCAAACGGCTGGGAAGGTATTACCGTGTGAGATGAACAGTAGAATGAAGTAAAAAGAAAAAGCATGCTTTTCTTGCGGAGCGCAGAGAGATATGGAGATTTTGCCGGATCAGAAAGCTGGATATCCGGTGTGATACCACCATTGCCATAGACTTTTCTTTTTCCTCTGGTATAGAAAACCACAACTCCTTTGTCCTCTCTTCCCTTATGCAGCACCTTGCGGGCATCATGAGCCGGTTCTTTTGCTTTCTGGATTAAACGGCCGGAGGGAGTATAATACTTTGCTGTTGTAAGCTTCAGGGTGTTGTGGTAGGAAATTCGTAGAACAGACTGCACCAGTCCTTTGCCAAAAGAACGCTCACCGATAATGACACCACGATCAAGATCCTGGATTGCGCCAGCGACAATTTCAGATGCAGATGCACTATCGGAATTGATAAGCACGGCAAGAGGAAGCGTTGCGTCAATGGGAGAGGTCGCTGTTACATAGTCTTTGGCCGTATCGGGCATCCGTCCGCGTATGGAAACAACCAGACTCCCTTTATTGAGAAAAAGCGAGGCAACATCGACCGCAACAGTAAGAAGTCCCCCGGGATTGTTTCTCAGGTCAAGAATAATTCCTTTCATCGGGATACGCTTCTCCGAGGCTTGACGCTGCAGACCTTGAATAGCCTCACGCAAATTTTCTGCCGAATGAGTGCTGAAGTTTTTCATCTCGACATAGCCGATACCATCAAGAAGAGCAGAATAACTGACCGGACTGACCCGTACCTCTTCCCGAATCACCTTGACAGAAAAAGGCAGCGAACCCTCTCGTTCCAGCCTGAGCGAAAGGGGAGTACCGGCAGCCCCCTTCATCAGCGACTTGACCTCATCAAACGGTGACTTCCTGACATCCTTGCTGTCGATGGCGACAATGGCATCACCAGGCCTTATCCCAGCCTTTGCTGCAGCACTGCCGTCAACAACCGATGTCACAAACAGCACACCATCAACCGGCGAAATGATAACACCGATGCCAGCATACTGTCCGTTGGTCATATCATCAAGATCACCCGCATCCTCTTCGTCAAGAAAAACCGTATAGGGATCAAGAGTATTGAGCATCCCATCGATACCCGCATAGATCAGCTTGCTGACATTGAGCGTATCGACATAATTTTTTGACACCTCTCGATACACTTCGCCGAACAGATCAATACTTTTTACAATATCGAAGTACTCTTTGTCTTTAGAAGCTGTTGCGGCATAGAGCGTGGCGGAAGGCACAAAGCTGAAGCAAAAAAGAGCCACAAGGAACACCTGCAGCCTCCGCTGCAACGAGATCGCCTCCCGAAGGGCTCCATTACCATCTCCATGGCTCTGCATGAGTTACCTGAGAGCCTCTTCCAGAGCAGTTGCACTATCCGTCCGTTCATCACGGTATTTGATAATCACCGGCGTATAGATGGACAGCCCGTGTTCCGCAGCAAAATCACCCTTGATCTTGCGGGATCCAGCAACAACCACAGCCCCTGCAGGAATGACAAGCGGTGCTTCGGCTGTCTTTCTGTAGACAGTATTCCGGGCAAGATCGTAAACCGGTGTCGAACCATTGAGAATAACCCCTGTACCGATAACCGCCCGCTCCCTGACAATGGTGCCTTCATAAATACCACAGTTGCCACCGACCATCACCTCATCCTCGATAATGACTGGCATGGCTCCAACCGGCTCAAGCACACCGCCAACCTGAACACCAGCTGAAAGGTGTACCTTTTTGCCTACCTGCGCACAGCTGCCGACAAGGGCATGCGAATCAATCATGGTTCCCTCATCAACGTATGCGCCCACATTGACATAGGCCGGCGGCATCATCACCACCGTAGGAGCCAGATAGGAGCCGTCTCGTACCGCAGATCCCCCGGGAACAATGCGGACATTATTGTCAAGCGTTATCGTTTTAAGCGGATATGTATCCTTGTCGATAAAGGTAAGCCCTGTCGACTGGCCATCAAGCGGCACATGGCTTTCCTGGAGTCTGCCAAGTCGCATGCCGAGCAGAATACCCTCCTTGACCCAGGCATTCACCACCCACTCCCCGCCAGATTTTTCTGCAGCCCTCACCAGGCCGGCATTGAGCAACTGCTTAAACTGATCGAACACACGGCGTGCTTCAGGAATGTCCCAGAGCGCCGCTGCCCCTAACGTTGAAAAACCAAGAAGAGTCTCTTTCAATGCATCATACTGTCCCATAAAACTTTTTCAAATGATTATATATCCCCGTATTCCGCGGTAATGTCCTTGTTGTTTTTTCTGCTGTAGAATCTGAAATCATCGCTTCTCAGGCTTTCATCCGCCTTCACCTGGACAAACAGCATGTGCTGGAGAAACCATTTCAGCTCTGTTTTCATATCGGTATTTTGAAGCGGTTCAACAACCGTCGGGCTCACATAGAGGTCAAGCTGCTGAAACTTCATGGAGTGCTGCAGCGCATACTTTCTCAACCACCGCTCAATCTGGTTAATGGTCGTAAACCTCGCCTGTACAACGCCGCTACCCCCGCATGCAGGACACTGATCCCCCATACGCTGCATCAGACTCGGCCGTATCCTTTCACGGGTAATCTGCATGATTCCGAAATCGGACATAGGCAGAATGTTTGATTTCGCCCGATCGTTGCGAAGTTCGGTTTTCATGGAGTCATACACCTTCTTGGCATTTTTCTGATCAAGCATATCGATGAAGTCAACAACAATAATGCCGCCGATATCCCTCAGCCTCAGCTGCCTCACCACCTCCCGCGCCGCCTCAAGGTTGGTTTTCAGTGAGTTCTCCTCCTGCTCGCGTTTGGCGGCATACCTGCCGCTGTTGACGTCAACAACCACCATAGCTTCGGTATGCTCGATAATAATGTAGCCGCCCGACTTGAGCCATACTTTACGCGAAAAAATCGACTCTACATCCTTGGCTATACCGTAACCCTCAAACAGAGGAAGCTTGCCCTGGTAGAGCGTGACATTTTTCACCATTTCAGGCGCAGCCCACTGGATGTAGTTCAGCGTCTCTTTATAGATAACCGGTGAATTCGCCACAATTTCACTAACATCGGAATTCAGGGAGTCACGCAGAACACTCGATATAATCGTATCCTCCTTGAAAATCAGCTGTGGGGGAGCAGCATCCTGCAGCTTCTCCTCAATCTGTTTCCACTTGGCAAGAAGCTTTTCAAGATCCTGCTTCAACAGGGTCTCCTCCTGGTCTTCAGCAACCGTACGGATAATCGCCCCGAAACCTTCCGGAAGCATCGAACGCACCAGCTTCTTCAACCGAGCCCTCTCCTTGCGCGCAATAACTCTTCTTGAAACCGCCACCTGGCCTCCGCCAAAAGGAAGAAGCACCATGAAACGTCCCGCAATGGTAATATCGGAAGTAAGACGAGAACCCTTGCTGCTGATCGGCTCCTTGATAACCTGCACCAGAATCGAGTCATTCGCCTTCAGCTTTCCGGCAATAATCTGGGTATACGACTGGCGCTTTTCAGCCTTTTCCTCGGCATCCCCCGACTGTCTCTTGCCGCCGCTGCGCGCAGAAGCTTTCACACTCGGCTCAGCAGCAGGCGCTTCAACAGAAAGTCTGTCAAACGGAGTATCATCATCAGCCCCTGCAGCAGAATCATCATCATCATCATCTTCAATCAGCGCACGATAATCCTCACTGGTTGTCCCTACATCGGAAAAATGGAGAAACCCGTCAGACTTCTGTCCTATATCGACAAAAGCCGCTTTCAGTCCCTCGATAACCTTATGCACCCGGCCAAGATAAATATCGCCAATACTTCTCTTGCTCTCAGGGCGCTCAATAATCAATTCGACCAGACGACCCTCTTCAACAAGCGCAACCTGTATCTCGTCACCGGTCTTGTTCATCAACAATTGCTTATTCGAACTCTTCTTCATTCGCTCACTCGTTATCTTTTCAAAAGGAATACCCGCAGACCGGAAGAAAAACAGGTCTGCAAGCCAATGATCAAGATAAGAAATTATAACAAGGAAACAGCAAAACCCCACTGAACCAGAACTCCCCCCGCCCTGTCATTCCGGGAACGCCGAGCCCCATCTCTCAGTGCTGAATAGTTGTTGACGAGCAAAAGCAAGCATGCCTCCAAAAATGCAGGCACTGCAAACCCACAACATTTCGAATTTTTAGACGTAAACAAACAAACAAAAAGTGTATATTTTACGAAATATAACAAGAACAACAAACAAATGCTCACCGACTACGAATTCCCCTTATGGGAAACAATCGCCATTATCTGCGGTATAGATGAAGTTGGCCGGGGACCTCTTGCCGGACCGGTGGTTGCAGCCGCAGTGCTCTTCCCCCGTTGGTACAAGCCTGACGGAGATATGCTGGAAAAACTTAATGACTCCAAGAAACTGTCAGCAAAAGTGCGAACTTCACTTGTACCTGAAATAAAAAAAAATGCTCTTGCCTGGGCAGTCGCTGCAGTTGAGCCGGAAACAATTGACCGAATCAACATCCTGCAGGCTACCATGCTTGCCATGAACAATGCCGTCGAGTCGCTGTCCGTCCGGCCGGATCTTCTGCTTGTTGATGGCAACAGGTTCAGGACAAGCCTCGGGATACCCTATACAACCATTGTAAAAGGAGACTCGAAAGTCTTTTCAATTGCCGCAGCTTCAGTACTTGCCAAAACCTGGCGGGACGAGCTTATGAGCGCATACAGTAACGAGTGGCCTGAGTATGGTTTTGACCGACATGTTGGCTATGGCACCGCAGAACACGTTCAAGCCATTATGCACTATGGACGCTGTCCGATTCACCGCAAAAGCTTCAAGCTCCGTCAACTTGGTGAACAATAACACCTGCCATGCTTGATCCCCATCAACTCGGACAAGAGGGTGAACGACTTGCCGCCGAATACCTTGCAAAAAAAGGATACCATATCCTTAAACGCAATTACCGCTACCACCGCCATGAAATCGATATTGTGGCCATGCATCAAACAACACTCTGTTTTATCGAGGTTAAAACCCGTTCAACCACAGAAAAAGGAGATCCGGCCGAAGCCGTGACACTATCGAAGCAGCGGGAGATCATCAAGGCTGCACGGGCCTACCTGGCCTTTTCCGGTGAAGAGAGGAGAGATTGCCGTTTCGAAGTTGTTGCCATAAAAGTTGCAAACCTGGATGAAAACCCTCTCGTCTCCTATGTTATCGAGCATTTTCCAGACGCGTTCTGGGCCACTTCCTGAGCACATAAGGCAAGTATAATGATGGCATTTTTATTATCTTGAGGAACAGTTTTATTCACACCAGTTATAGCTGATACTTATGCAGGAAGCCGATATCAATATCCCAGAGCCATCTACTCAACCGACCATTCCAGTCCCTTCAAGCTACGGAGCAAACAATATTCAGGTTCTTGACGGTATAGAGCATGTACGGATGCGTCCAGCCATGTACATCGGAGATATTCACAGCAGGGGGCTTCATCATCTTGTTTACGAAATTGTCGATAACTCCATCGACGAAACACTCGGCGGCTTTAACGACTATATTTTTGTTTCATTGAATCCGGACGGCTCAGTAACCGTTATCGACCGTGGAAGAGGTATTCCTGTCGATATTCACCCGGAAAAAGGGAAATCAGCTCTTGAGCTGGTTATGACCGTGATCGGTGCCGGTGGCAAGTTCGACAAAGGAGCCTATAAGGTTTCCGGCGGTCTTCACGGTGTCGGTGCCTCAGTGGTCAACGCACTGTCCGAATGGTGTGAAGTTGAAGTTTACCGTGACGGAAAGGTCTATTTCCAGCGCTTTGAACGAGGTGTTCCCCAGGGTGATGTCAAAGCTATCGGATCGTCCGACCAGCGTGGCACAAAAACCACCTTCATGCCTGACCATCTTATTTTCAAGACCACCGAATTCCGCAAGGATATCATTATTGATCGCATGCGGGAGCTTGCGTTTCTCAATAAAAATCTCAGCATAACCGTTCAGGATACCGCAGGAGAGCAGGAGATCTTTCATTTTGAGGGCGGCCTGAAGGCGTTTGTCCAGTTTACCGATCAAAACCGCTTAAGCCTGCTCAAGGAGCCGGTCTATATTTACGGTGAACGGGATACCACTATTGTTGAAATCGCACTCCAGTACAACGACACTTACCAGGAAAACGTCTTCAGCTACGTCAACAACATCAATACACAGGAAGGCGGCACCCATGTCACAGGATTCCGAAAAGCGCTGACAAGAACACTCAATGCTTATGCCCAGAAAAACGATCTTCTGAAAAATCTGAAATTAGCTCTGACCGGAGATGATTTTAAAGAGGGCCTGACGGCGGTGATATCAGTCAAGGTTGCCGAACCGCAGTTTGAAGGCCAGACCAAAACAAAGCTCGGCAACTCAGAAACCCAGAGCATTGTCGAAACGATTCTCAATGAGCAGCTCTCGGAGTATGCAGAAAGCAACCCGAATGTGCTTAAGGTAATTATTGAGAAGGTCAAGGGGGCAGCAATGTCGAGGGAAGCAGCCCGTAAAGCAAAGGAACTCACCCGAAGAAAATCAGTGCTGGAAAGCTCGGGCCTTCCGGGAAAGCTGGCTGACTGTTCGATCAACGACCCGGAGCACTGTGAACTGTATATTGTTGAGGGTGATTCGGCAGGTGGCAGTGCCAAGCAGGGAAGAGACAGGAGTTTCCAGGCCATCCTGCCGCTGAAAGGAAAAATTCTGAACGTTGAGAAGGCCCGCCTGCATAAAATGCTGGAAAACGAGGAGATAAAAACCATCATTCTCGCCCTTGGCACAAGCTTCGGGGAAGAGGAATTTTCAACAGAAAAACTGCGGTACGGCAAGATCATTATCATGACCGATGCTGATGTTGACGGGGCACACATCAGGACACTTCTGCTGACATTTTTCTTCCGTCACATGCGGGCGCTTATTGATGCAGGAAGGGTCTATATAGCACAGCCTCCGCTCTACCTTGTAAAATCAGGCAAGGATCAGCAGTATGCATGGGATGACGATGAACGCAACAGTATTTCGGATTCCATGAAAAAAATGCAGAAAGGAAAAGCCAATATCCATATCCAGCGTTACAAGGGTCTTGGCGAGATGAACCCTGAACAGCTCTGGAGTACCACAATGGATCCGGCTCACCGTTCACTCCTGCTGGTAAGCATAGAGAATGCAATGGAAGCCGACCATGTCTTCTCCACACTTATGGGAGACAAGGTTGAACCACGAAGGGACTTTATAGAAAAGAATGCCCGTTACGTCCGCCGCTTAGATGTCTGACAGGCGGACATAAACCTCCTTGCGGAGCATCTGAACCCACTCGGTGAACAGACGACGGTTTTTATCCTCAAGAGCCATATCCGCAAGAAGGGCATACTCTTTTTCGGCATCGAGTCTGTGCGCCGGAACCCTGTTATTCAAAATGAAGATCGCATAGAATGGGTCACCCTGAGGAGGGTCTATTTTCTGTGGAGTGCTGATCTCTCCGATGTTTTTCAGCGAACTGATAATCGTCTGCAGTTGCGGACGTAACGTCGCAGGAGAAAAAATCAAATTGGCAGACCCTGATGTTGTAATCGAACCACCCATCTTTGCCGACATCTGATCATCAGAATATTTTGTTGCCATATCCGCAAACGTTGCCTTGCCGCTGATAATATCGGAACGAATGGCATTGAGTTGCATGATCACACCAGGAACATCCGTTTTCGAGCGGTCAAACCCGATAAGAATATGGCGAACATGGATGGAATTCACATCCTTGTTCAGCATCTGAATGAGATGGAACCCATAGCGAGTCTCAACGACATCTGATACCTGGCCATCCTTGAGCAAATTAGCGGCATCCTCAAAACTCTTGATGAGTTCACCTTTTTGAACATACCCGAGATCCCCGCCAGCCCTTGCGGAACCAGGATCCTGAGAGTACTTGCGTGCCAGTTCGGCAAAATCTGCACCACCTCGAAGCTCACCCTGTATCTGCTGAATCAGGGCAAGTGATTGAGCTCTGCTTTCAGGGGTAACTGAAGGATACTTGATGATCTGCCCCACAGCAACAGCATCAGGAATATTTGAAAGCCGATCCTTGTTCTCCTTATAAAAAGCCATCGTCTCAGCATAGGTAACGGTCACCCCTGCAGACTTTTTCCTTCGAAGGGTATCAATCAACTCCTGGTTAAGCAGTTCCTGATGAATCTCCTCACGAATACTGGCTGAGGACTTGCCGAAACGCGACTCCATCTCTTTTCGTGAAGAGAAGCGTGTATTCAGCTGCTTGAAACGATCATTTGCTGCTGCCTCAACAGCATTGAAATCAATTTTAACGCTGTCAATTTTAGCCTTGGCAAGAATGATTTTCTGATCAATCAGTCCATCAAGAATGGTGCGCGACAACCCTTTGACCTGTGCAAGTTCTGGATTCTGCACCCGGGCCATGAGTTCCCGACTGTCAATATCAGATTTAAGAATTGCCTCTTTGCCCACCACGGCAACAACCCTGTCAGCAACAACGGCAGCAGCCGACGACTGCAGACAGAACAAGCCGGCAATAGAGAGCAGCACAGCTTTCATCAATACTTTTCTCATCCCCCAACTCCTTACGTAAAAAATATGGTTTAATCTGCCGTACTCAGCTGCTTATGTCTCAGGATACCTTGCTTCCTCTCAGATGAACAGGGCTTTTTGACAACCTCAGCCAGTCAAAGACAAGAGGAGCAGCCACAAAAATCGATGAATAGGTTCCAATCAGGATCCCGATAAAAACCGCAAAGGCAAACCCTCTGATCGCGGGTCCGGCAAAGATGAAAAGAACTAAGACTGAGAGAAGTACCGTTCCAGAGGTAATAATCGTTCTGCTCAAGGTCTGGTTCATGCTTTCGTTAAAAATCCTTTCATAATCCGAAGGTTTCTGTCCCCGAATTCTCTCTCTGATTCGGTCGTACACCACAACAGTATCGGTAATGGAATAACCCGCTATGGTAAGAAATGCGGCAATGATGCTCTGATCCATTTCAAGCGGCATAAAATCAAACAATCCGCCGAGAATACTGAACAGCCCCAATACGGTCAGAATATCATGAAAAATAGCCACCACACCTGCAGTAGCAAATTTCAACTCAAAACGGAATCCGACATAGAGCAGAATCGCAAGCAGCGAGGCAAGCAGCGCTTTAACAGCTGACCACTTCAAATCGGATGCAATGCTTGGCCCCACCGCATCAATACGGACAATCTCATGATGATTTCCCTTGAGACGGTCGTTCAGAGCATGTGAAACAAGTGATTTTAAATCATTGGTTTCACCATTGAAAACCGTACTGAAAAGGAAAGAACGGTCAAGGCCATACTGTTTCAGTGATCCGGAAACACCGGCAGCATCAAGAACAGAGCGAACCGTACTGACATCAATATTCTTTTCAAAGCGGATCAGCACTTCTGATCCGCCCCTGAAGTCGATGCCGTAATTCAAACCTTTTACCGCCAGAGATAGAAGCCCTGACGCCAGAAGAACAAGTGAAAAACCGTAGGCAATTTTACGGAATCGTATAAAATCAAAGCTGGTCTTATGAAATATCCTCATGGGTTGATGCGTCTTGAAAAATTATCCGAAACTTTTTTGTGTCATAAGGTTCCTTCCAAGCAGGAACGAGAATATCTCTTTAGTCACCACAATCGACGTAAAGAGGCTTGCGGCTGTACCGATCATCAGGGTAAGGGCAAATCCCTGAATTGGTCCTATGCCGTAAGTATAAAGAAGAAATGCAGCTGAAAGTGTTGTGACATGCGAATCAAGAATTGATGAAAAAGCACGGTCATAACCCATTTCAATAGCAGATTTCAGCGCCTTGCCCCCATCAAGCTCTTCGCGTATACGTTCATAGATAAGAACGTTCGCGTCAACAGCCATACCAATGGTCAAAACAATACCCGCAATACCCGGCAAGGACAACGATGCATTAAACCCTGCAAGTACTGAAAGGACAATGACAATATTAAGCACAAGAGCTATATCGGCTGCAATACCGGCTTTTTTATAGTAGGCAAGCATAAAGACGGAAACCGCACAGAAGGCCCAGCCAAGAGAAAGAACTCCGGCACGGATATAATCAGCTCCAAGCGATGGTCCGACCGAACGCTCTTCAATAATTCTGACAGGAGCAGGTAAAGCTCCAGCCTTGAGCACAATTTCAAGATCTTTTGCCTCTTCAAGGCTTTCAATACCATTGATGACCGAGTTACCGCTGGGGATCTTCGACTGAACAACCGGTGCGCTGTAAACTGCCCCGTCAAGAACAATCGCAATCCGCTTCCCGATATTTGCCCCGGTAATACGAGCCCATTTTGAAGTTCCTTCCGAGTTCATAGCCATCAGCACCTCAGGCTGCACACCCTGTGACCCGAAGGTGGCTTTTGCTTCGGTAATGACACCGCCCGTTAACTCTGGAGTCTTTTTTACAAGATACAGAGCAAAATGCTTTTCGCCATTAATAACATCAGATTTAGCGGACAGAAGCAGTTCCGTATCCTGAGGAAGCAGTGCCTGGATGTCACTGCGACGAAGCAGAGAGACAACATAATCCTTTGAGTGCTCGGTAGTGTAGGCCGTACCATTCTGATAAACGCGGATGTCATCATATAATGTCCTGGCGGTTGCCGGCTTCGCAGGAACTGGAGCCTTAAGCTGCGATGAAACGGAAGGGGAAACAGTCGGAACAGCAATACTCTGCGGTGCTGCATTGTTCTGTACAACGTAGGTATTGAGTCTGTCAAGTGTTCTGAGCAGTATTTCAGGATCACGAAGCAGCCGGAATTCAAGCTTGGCAGTTCCTTTCAGAAGGTTTCTCACTCTGTTTTCATCGGAAACGCCGGGAAGCTCTATAATAAGCTTTCTGCTGCCCTGTGTCGTGATAACCGGTTCAGCTACCCCATATTGATCAATACGGTTGCGGATAATCTCCTTTGCTCGGTTCAGCGCATCTTCAGACTCTTTTTCCAGCTTTTTAACAATTTCCTGGTCAGAGTTGCGGATATCATAAAAATATCGGCTCAGGCGCATATTTTCATTTTTGAACTCACCGGAAAGAATATCAAGAACTCTTGCATCGCTTTGCGAGGCCTTTGTCCTGACACTCTTCATGATGGCAGTAAACTTGGAATCTTTATTCCATGCTTTCTGCTCAAACAGATCTACCTGGTCAACCTCCATGACAAGATGCATGCCCCCCTTCAAATCAAGACCAAGTTTCAGGCTTTTTTTACGGGCATTCTCAATCTCATCACGATTACTCAGAACATATTTAAGGCTATCCGGTGCTGATTTGATACTGTTGAGTTGTTGCGAAAGGGAGTAGTCTCGCCATGTCGGCCATAAAGACCAGGCAGCTACAAGTGTAACTGCAGCAATAAGAAGAAGATTAAAACGTTTATTTTTCATTGATAGCATCACTTTTCGCTCGAATGGAAATAATTCAGCCAATATATAAAATGAGGTATTGATTAGCTAACAATCCGCCTACGGTTACAATGTACCTGGAACGACTCTATGCGGATAGCATAAGCGATCTTTCACCACTTCGTTTATGTAAAAAACTGTCAAAAGATAATAAAAATGCGTATATTATACACTATAACCCCTATCATGACATACTAAAATACGGAAGGGAAAGAAAAGCGCCATAATTTGTATCTTCTGTGCGGATAGTTCAAGTTATCGATAAATGTTTCACGTGAAACAATTCACGAATCATGTATGATATAATAGTCGCCGGTGCAGGACATGCCGGATGTGAAGCAGTATTAGCTGCAGCAAGAATAGGTTGCTCTTGCCTGCTCGTCTCCTCGGATCTTACCGCTATTGCTCGAATGTCCTGCAATCCCGCAATCGGCGGAGTGGCAAAGGGCCAGATCACAAGAGAGATTGATGCGCTCGGCGGGGAGATGGCAAAAGCTATTGATGCCACAGGAATCCAGTTCCGGATGCTCAACAGAAGCAAAGGGCCGGCAATGCACTCGCCGAGAGCTCAGGCTGACAAGACAAGGTACTCTCTTTACATGCGCAAGGTTATTGAGGAGGAAGCAAATATCGATCTTCTCCAGGACACTGTGACCGGCATCGAGTGTTCATCAGGAAGAGCAACTGGTGTCAGGCTCTCTTCTGGTCGCATCATACAGGGGGCAGCGGTAATTCTCACCTGCGGAACATTTCTGAACGGACTGATTCATATCGGGATGAATCATTATCCTGGAGGTCGTACCATTGCCGAACCTCCTGTTTCAGGATTGACTGAAAACCTGGTCAACCTTGGCTTTTGTTCTGGAAGATTGAAAACAGGTACACCACCCCGCATTGATGCAAGAAGTGTAGACTACTCTCTTGTTGATGAGCAGAAGGGAGATGATGAATCGGTTCTATTCTCTTTCAAGACACTGCCAGTTTTGAATCGCCACCAAATAAGCTGTTATGTCACCAAAACAACACTTGATACCCATGCCATCTTAAAAAGAGGATTCGACCGTTCACCACTGTTTACTGGAAAAGTCCAGGGAATAGGTCCGCGATACTGTCCTTCAATTGAAGACAAAATCTGTCGTTTTCCTGACAAGGAAAGCCATCATATCTTTCTTGAGCCGGAAGGATTCGACACCAACGAAATGTATGTCAATGGGTTTTCAACATCATTACCTGAAGATATACAGATTGAAGGATTGCGATCTATCCCGGGCCTCAGTAAGGTTAAAATGATCCGTCCAGGCTACGCTATTGAATATGATTACTTCTTTCCATACCAGATAAACCGAAGTCTTGAAACAAAACTCTTTGAGAATCTCTTTTTTGCGGGGCAGATCAACGGAACATCAGGGTATGAAGAAGCTGCTGCACAGGGTTTGATTGCAGGTATAAACGCATCATTGAAACTGCTTCACCGTCCTCAACTCCATCTAAAACGTTCCGATGCCTATATTGGTGTGCTTATTGATGACCTCATTACCAAGGATACGAATGAGCCGTATCGAATGTTCACATCATCAGCTGAGCATCGCCTTTTACTTCGACATGACAATGCGGATTTACGCCTCCATGGCTTTGGCTTTAATGCGGGGCTGGTCAATAGCGAAACATATAGCAAGAATGAGAAAAAAAAATCTCGTATTGAACACCTGAAAGAACTTTGCCTGAAATCAAAGCTTTCATCATCTGAGATAAACCCTTTGCTGGCTCGTCTTGGTTATGCTCTGGTTACCTCTTCGCAAAACGTTTCTGCACTGCTACGGAGACCCGGTATCTATGTACATTTGCTTCTTGAACATTCGGCTTCTTTCAGGGAGTCTGTGTTTGCCGTTACTGATGACATCGCTATTTTCGAACAGGTGGATATTGACCTGAAATACCAAGGGTATCTTAAAAGAGATCTTCTTATGGCTGATAAAATTCTTCGCCTTGATGCTCATCAAATACCAGTTTCATTCAAGTATGAAACTGTTTCTGGTCTGTCAAACGAAGGCAGGGAAAAGTTAATAAAACATCGACCTGATACAATCGGTCAGGCATCAAGAATTTTTGGTGTTTCTCCATCTGACGTCTCAGTACTTATGATACGCCTCGGACGGTAAAAAAACCTCTATTGTTTCACGTGAAACAAATGTTACCATCTTACACTTGTTTATAATTTTATTGTGCACTTATGGAGAGCATTATCAGTGAAATCGTTAATAACGACCTGTTGTTCGGTAAAGATAAAGAGGAGAATATCGTTGGAGCATATCAGCTTTCGGATACCCATATCAGAGTGTTTAATCGAAATGGTGACCATGTCCAATATCATGACGAGCCGTTTTTCCCTTTTATTTTTATTTCAGACGTTACATTGCTTGATGGATATGTTCCAGAAAACAAGGATAAGTTTTGGCTTGTAAAACTTGGTGGAAATAATTTTTATCAATGCCTCTCAATTTTTCAAAGTTGGAAAACGTACAGAGGGGCGATTGATTTTATCAATAGCAGAACCTATAAGGAAAGGGGAGAGGTAAATGTTGCAACTGAGGAGAACGAGAACTATTCACATATATATAATAAAGGTGATGCCGTCACCCAATATTTGCTTCAAACCGGAAAGACTCTCTTCAAAGGGATGATTTTTGATGACCTGTACAGGATGCAGCTCGATATAGAAACCAATTACAATCCGGTGAAAATAAAATCAGAGCATTCTGCATTCCAGGAAGATGAGGTGATCATAATTTCGCTGAGTGACAGCAAGGGATGGGAAGCCGTTCTGCATGCAAAAGGTAGAGATGAAAAGACTCTGCTTGAAGAGTGTATTGCGTTGATCACAGCAAAAGATCCCGATGTCATTGAAGGGCATAATATTTTCAGCTTTGATCTCTCATACCTGCAGCGGAGATGTGATCATTATGGTATCAAATTTTCGATTGGAAGAAATGGCCTTGTTCCAAAAACCTTCCAGGCAAGCATCCGATTTGCAGAAAGAAGTATTGATTATCCTTTTTTTGATGTTCCGGGACGGCATGTCATTGATACGCTGTTTCTTGTTCAGAGTTATGATATATCAAAACGATCCATGCAGAGTTATGGCCTGAAGGCTGTTGCGAAACATTTCGGATTTGCTTCTCCAGACAGAACCTATGTCGACTATAAAGACATTGCATCTCTTTGGAACAATAATCATGAAAAATTGCTGGCCTATGCTCTTGATGATGTCAGGGAAACAAGAGCCCTGTCGTCACTGTTGTCGGGAAGTAATTTTTACCTTGCACAAATGCTGCCTTATACGTATGCCATGACATCACGAATAGGACAGGCAGCTAAAATAGAGGTACTGCTGGTTCGTGAATACCTGCGACGCAAACAATCAATTCCTAAACCGTCCATAGGACAACAGCATTCCGGAGGGTATACCGAAGTATTTCTTAAAGGGATCCTCGGACCCATAGTCTATGCTGATGTGGAATCTCTCTATCCATCGATTATGCTGTCATACAATATTTGTCCTAAAAGCGATGATCTGAAAGTTTTTCCGGGAATCCTCAACGATTTAAAAGATCTTCGATTCAAGGCAAAAGATAAGTCACGAGAAGAAAAAGCTCTTGGCAACACTACGTTAGCTAACAATTTTGAGGCAATGCAAAGTTCGTTTAAAATCCTGATTAATGCCATGTATGGATATCTTGGATATGGCGGAGGGATTTTTAATGATTTCATTGAAGCTGATAAAGTGACCTCAACAGGACAGAACCTGGCAAAAAAAATGATTCAGGAGTTTGAATCAAGGGGTTGTAAAGTCATCGAAGTTGATACAGATGGCATTCTGTTTGTACCCCCGCCCTCAGTAGCAAATGAATCAGCTGAAAGAGAACTGGTGCATGAAGTTTCATTGCTGATGCCGAAGGGGATAAACATAGGTTTTGACGGGAGATTTAAAAAAATGATCTCCTACATGAAAAAGAATTATGCCCTTCTTGGGTATGATAACGTCATGATCCTGAAGGGGTCATCGTTGACAAGCAGAAGCGGAGAAAAATTCGGTCGTGATTTTGTCCGTAAAGGATTTGAGACTCTCTTAACAGAAAATATCTGTGGACTGCATGACCTCTTCACCGAATACAGAAATAAGATACTCAATCATGAACTTGACATTGCAGACTTTTCAAGAACTGAATCCCTTAAGAATTCAATCGAACAATATCTCGTAGATGTCAAAAGCGGAAAAAGATCAAAATCAATTACCTATGAAATTGCTATAAAATCTGGGATGGACATCACAAAAGGAGACCGGATCACCTACTATGTATCAGGGAGTGGTTCAGGCACCTCATCTTTTGATAAAGGCAAACTTGCATCCGAGTGGAAACAAGAGAAACCGGACGAGAATACGCATTTTTATCTGAAGAGGCTTGATGAACACTGTCAAAAATTTCTTCCGTTTTTTAAACCTCAGGATTACAGTACTATTTTTTCAACTGATACCCTGTTTGCTTTTTCTGCAGAAGGTATTATTCTCCTAAAAGAAATCCGCCATACTGAAACAGGTAATCTTGATGATGAACATGCTTTGTGAGCTTTTATCTTCTCATATTGTCTTGCAGTAATGGATGGAACTCTCAAAGATGTTTGTCGGTAGTATTATAGTATCGATTTTTTTAAATCATTTCTAAGAAATATAATGTCAGATAATAAAGTGCTTCCCATCACACAGGACGTCAGCTGGATTGGTGTTCTGGATCCAGGTCTTATCACCTTCGATATTGTGATGGAAACAAAATATGGAACGACCTATAACTCATATTTTATCAATGCTGATAAAAAAACTATTGTTGAAACAACAAAAGAAAAGTTTTGGCCAGAATATCTTGATAAAATAAAACAAGTTATAGATCCTGTTGACCTTGAATACATCATCGTTGACCATACCGAGCCAGACCATTCAGGAAACATCAGAAATCTTCTTGCTGTAGCTCCGAATGCTACGGTCGTTGGTAGCGGAAATGCTATCAAATTTCTTCGCGATCAGACTGGTCATGATTTCAAATCTCAAGTTGTTAAAACAGGAGATACACTCAGTCTCGGTAATAAGACACTGCATTTTATTCTTGCACCGAATCTGCATTGGCCTGACACCATCTACACTTGGCTGGAGGAGGATCAGATTCTATTTACCTGCGACTCATTTGGATCACACTTCTGTCATGACGAGATGTTTGATGATGCCGTTGATAACTTTGACGATTCATTTGCTTACTATTTTAATTCGATTCTTAGACCCTTCAGTAAGTATATGCTGCAGGCTATTGAAAAAATCAAGCCGCTTGATATCAAAATCATTTGTCCCGGGCATGGTCCTATTTTGAGAAGTTTCTGGAAAAAATATGTCGATCTTTCGTTTGATTATGCCACGACAGCCATAGCATTGCCTCACGACAAAAATATTCTGATTGCCTATGTCTCTGCCTATGAAAACACAGCATTGTTAGCTGAAAAGATAGCAGACGGATTAAGGCAGTCATGCGATTTCAATATTGATATCTGTGATATTGAAGCGGTTCATTTTGAAGAACTTGAGAATAAAATTGCTCATTGTTCCGGAATTATCGTCGGATCACCGACCATCAACCAGAATATTCTCCCACAGATCTATCAGCTTTTTGCAGCAATAAATCCTATTCGCGATAAGGGGAAGCTTGGTGCCGCATTTGGTTCCTACGGATGGAGTGGAGAGGCGGTAAAAATGATAGAATCCAATTTTACCATGTTGAAATTGAAGGTATTTGAACAGAATATCCGAATCAAATTTAAACCTCATGAGGAGGATTTTTTACAGTGCAATGATTTTGGAAAGGCTTTTGCTGAAAAAATGATTGAAAGATATCAGCTCAGCTGCGATCTCTGAGATGCAGAAAGGGATTTACAGTCGTAGTGGTAAATACATTACGGCTGTTGTTATTTAAAGATAATCTCTTTCACCATAGGACTTTTGAGCGCTGTATTCAGTTTGGAGAGAATATCCTGTTTACGGTAATTCAACTCCATTCTCCATGAAGGATTCTTGACCTTGATAAATAACTGTCCATTGGTAAAACGCTCAATGGTCGTTGCCTTTGCTATGGTTTCCCCTGCAACACTGTCCCATATTTGAAGCGTTTGGTACTGCTGGTAAGCCTCGACAAAGCCTAAAGATCCGCACATATCCCCAAGCAGAACAGATATTTTTTTTGGATCGCTTATTCTTGACACGGTTATTTTGTGTTGTTTGTTTGCAGCGCCTGAAGAGAGTGTGCGGTTATATTCCTGTATTCCTTTTTTTCTGCAGAGGTGATAATGGTTTGACCACATGTTTCAAGAACATGGAAGAGAGCATCAATTCTTTTTGCATCAAGTTCACTGAAGAGATCATCAAGCAGGCAGATAGGTTTTTCTTCAAGGAGTTCCGAAAATAAACGGTGCTGTGTCAATTTCAGGCAGATAAGAAATGTTCTTAGTTGTCCTTGTGATGCATATTTCTTGATTTCTCTCTCATTAAGCATAAAAACCAGTTCATCACGATGTGGACCAATCATCGTCTGGGTACGGTCGATTTCATGTTGCTCTGTCTGTTGAAATTTATGCATAAAACGAGAGTAAAGCTCCTCAAGTGATATATCTGCACTGATGTTTCCAACAGAACAGCGGTAAAGTATCGATGGATCCTCATGAATCGAGAGCTGTGCATAAAGTTCTTGAAACTTTTCGAAAAAAAGAGAGACAAAATGCACCCGTGCGTAGATAAGAGATGCTGCAAGTTTTGAGAGTTGTTCAGTCCATATAAAGAGCATATCGCGCTGCACGGCGTTCCGTTCATACAAAGACAAAAGCAGGGCATTTCTCTGCTGGAGAACTCTTCGGTAGGCTATCAGCTCTTCAAGGTATCGCCGATCGGATTGGCTGAGAGCATTATCGATAAAACGTCTCCTTTCAGAAGGAGCACCATTGACGATAACAATCTCTTCGGGATAAAACGTAATACAGGGAACAGTCCCGATATGCCGTGAAAACGGTTTGATCTCGCTGTTGTTGAAAAGAATCTGTTTTTCTTTTTCTTTTGTATAACTGAGTTTGATACGAAGAGGAGTATCATGATCATCACAGAAAATACTGTTCAGCAAAAAAAAGTCCTGCGAAAAAAAAAGGGCATCATGATCTGTAGCGCCGACAAATCCTTTTGTCAGCGCACAAAAGTGAACCCCTTCAAGCATGGAGGTTTTTCCTGATCCATTGGGACCATACAACAGATTGATGCCAGTTGATGGTTCAAACCTCAAAAACCGGTGATTTCTGAAATTTTCATACGTGATGCTTTGTAGTCTCAATAATTTCCCCCACTCTTCAACTGTTTATTCTGACAGGCATAACCAAGATGATAAGTTTGTCATCCTGCTCTTCCTTATGAGGTTTGAAAATCACAGCTGTGGTAGGACTTTTCAGCTCAATACGTATCTCGTTATCATCAAGATGAGCAAGTGCTGCTTCAATAAATTTTGAATTAAAACCTATGGTGATATCCTCTCCGCTGAAATTGCAAGGCATTTCTTCCTGGGCAGCCTCACCTTCGTTGGTGTTTTCTGCCATGATCTTAAGAAGTTGACCTTCAATCACCATCTTGATATCGCCTATGCTCGAAAAACGTCCCACTCGCTTGACCGAATCATAGATGACTGAACGGTCAATAATGAGATGTTTATCATGCTCAACCGGAATCACGGCATCGTAATTTGGATATGGTTCAACAATAAGTGCCGCATCAAGAACAAGATTGCCACTGATAAAACGTACAAATCTGCGATCGGCATCAATGCGCATGGTCACCGATTCATTCTGAAGAAGTTTCTGAATAATGGACAATACTCTTGCTGGGACTACAAATTTCTGCTTTTCTACTACTTCTGTCGAAGAATTTTTTCGGCATCGCACCAATCGATGTCCATCAGTAGACACTCCCGTAAGAAGAGTTCCTTCCAGTTCAAACAAGACGCCCATCATGGCAGGTCTCATACCGTCGACACTACAGGCAAAGAGTGTTTTCTGTATCAGATCAAGAAGTTCTGTGGTGGCCAGTTCCAGAGAGATGTCGTACGTTTTTTCATGTTTTTCCGGCTTGCTCTCAAACTGGCAGGGAATTTTATATTTTCCCTTGTCGGTAGTAATGTTCACCGTACCATGATCGCTTATCTCCTGACGTTCAATAACAAAGGAAACTGAAGTATCATACATGCTTCTCAGGAAATCCTGCAATGTCCTGGCTTTAATACCAATATTTCCACTATCATTTGTTTCCACCTCACTTTTTACTGTTATGGAAAGTTCTCCATCAGTAGCAAAAAGAGTAAGTGAGCCTGACTCAATAGATAAATGAACATTTTCAAAACGCGCATCAATGGCTTTCGCTGGAATTGCCTGTGCGACTTTACTGACAGCATCCTGCAGTTGACGGATTGAGGAAGTTAATTTCATCTGCTCCAACTTTTACTATTTAATTTTTATAAAAAAATTGTTGTTGTTGTTGAGGGTGTTGATATCTGGATAACCAATGGGTATTATTTTCTATTTTACGGTATTAGAATAATTTACATAGCCATTGCGCTATCACCCGACTGTTTATAACTTACACCTTTCGACCAGTAAGACTCGTGTATATCTTGTTGATGATTTTCTGTTCAATGAATCAATGTTGATAAGGTGATGGTTATCAAGATGTCATCGACACCTAATCAACATATTGTTCACACAGATATCATTACATAGAACTGATCTCAATCCTTTTTTTGATCTCTTCAATCCTTTTTCTCTCTTCAGCTACCGACTCCACTCGTTTTGCAATCGTATTCACGGCGTGGATCACTGTAGAGTGATCTCGTCCACCGAAATGCAGACCTATGGTTTTCAATGAAGATTCGGTAAGATGTTTTGCAAGGTACATAGCAATCTGACGACCAACAGCAATCTCCTTTTTTTTGGATTTACCTTTCAGATCATTTGGTGTGATGGAGAGGTAAGAACAGACTGATTTTTCGATAGTGTCAAGCGTCAGCCGCTTCGTTGTATGCCGGATAATATCTTTAAGGGTAGTTTTGGTAAACTCGAGATCTATTTCCTTGTTGTCAAGAGATTGTGCCGCAAGAAGTTTGACAATACACCCTTCAAGTTCTCTGACATTCTCAGTAATATTCGTTGCAATAAACTCAATGACGGCTTCTTCAAGATTAACGCCGCTTTGATGTAATTTACTCAGTATAATTGCTTTACGTGTTTCGTAGTCAGGCGGTTGTATATCAGCGGATAGTCCCCAGTTAAACCGTGATATCAGTCGATCTTCAATTCCCTTGATATCTTTGATGGGCCTGTCTGCCGAGAGTATTATCTGTTTGTTGGATTGATGCAGGGTATTGAAAATATGAAATATTTCTTCCTGCGTCTTTTCCTTCCCTGAAAAGAATTGGATATCGTCAATAATGAGCACATCAATTGATCGGTAGAAGGAAGAAAATTCCTGAATTTTTCCGTTCTGGATAGCATTGACAAAATCAATGGCAAATTTCTCACTTGAAACATACAATACTCTTTCCGACAGCCTGTTGATCCTGACGCTATTACCGATAGCCTGCATCATGTGCGTTTTACCTAATCCTACACCGCCATAAATCACGAGCGGATTAAAGGCGTTCTGACCGGGACTTTGTGCAACTGATTTTGATGCGGCAAAAGCAAGGGAGTTACAATCGCCTCTTATAAGGGTCTCAAAGGTATATTTTATGTTGAGATGCGTTTCGAAGCGAGCAAGATTGCGTTCAAAATCTTCTGTGTTTTTTGCGTGAGCAGTTGTAAAAGGAGTTGATGCTGTGAAATCACTGCTTAGGGCGTTTTGGTGCGGTAACTCTATCGTTACGGGTTGCCCTTGTGATTTATCGATAACTATGGAATACATCAGTCTTGCTTCAGGGCCGATGACATCTTTCAGGGCCTCCTTTAAAAAAGATGAGTAATTCTCTTCGATCCATTCATAAAAAAACTGACTCGGCACCTCAATAGTCAGTTCACTTCCGGAAAAACTAAGAGGTCTGATCGGAAAAAACCAAGTTTTAAACGCCAGGGGATTGATTTTTTCTCTGATAGCATGAAGACATGAGTCCCAGACTTGCAGTGCCACTGAATTCCCTTTCGGTGAATTTGTTTGCGGATTTTCCGGAAACACTTTTGGCGTAACTTCGAGCATAAAAGAATGGTATTTGCGAGGTGTAAGTCTGGATTGTCGAAACTATCAACATTTACTGTGCATAAGTTAGTGTTTTAAGTGGACAAAAAACAATTTCGTTTATGAAAATGCTTTCCTATAGGGCAAAGGAGTGATGTCGGGATTTCAACAGGCTATCTTGTTATTTTTATGTATTTTATTATGTGAACACAGAAAAGTAGTCAACATATGTTGATTCTTTCGATGATAGGGTTTTTGCGGGGTTTTGGATGATGGATTTTTTTTGTCCACAAGTTATCAACACTGTGGATAACTTTTTTTGGAGTTGTTTTTTTTACAACATTGAGTGCTCTGTTGTTTCCGAAAATTGCATCAGATGTAGTGGTGAATTTCTTGGAGGTTATGGATGAATTTGTTAATGAGTGTTCATTATGCTAAATTACGCGCCCTGTATTTTGAATTTTTAATAAGTTTGGAGTTATAAGCGATGAAAAGAACTTTTCAGCCTCGGAATAGAAAAAGAAGAAATAAGCATGGTTTCAGACAGAGAATGGCGACAAAGAATGGTAGGAAAGTCCTCTCCGCAAGAAGAGCCAAGGGTCGTCACTCTCTTTCAGTAAGCAGTGCTATGGGTACGGCAGGTCAGTAGGTGGCTGCACTGTCAACCGTCTGTGTTGACTCATAAAAAAAATTGCTCCTTCACGCTTTGAATAAGTTACACGTTCATTCTCTGCGAAAGCATGAGATTTTGAGGAAAAAGCTGCTGATTTCACATTTGTTCAGGAAGGGAAAAAGTTTGAAAGGCGATTTTTTAAAAATGGTGTATGCCTCTCTCATTTCTGAAAATAATTGCGTATCGGAAATGCCGGTTATTCTGTTTGCTGTGAGTAAAAAAACAGTCCCTTCTTCTGTTCAGCGCAACAGGGTAAAAAGAATGATGAGAGAAGCTTATCGGCTTGAAAGATCGAGCGATGAGCGGAGAGTTGATTTTCCTCACAAAAGCGGTGCTCGCGAGCAGCTCTGTATTGCTTTTCTTTACACTGGCCGAAAAAAAACTTTTCCGGGCCTTGAAGCGTTCAGAGGGGAAGTCAGAAAGTTATTGCAGAATATGAGCCCTTCATGAATGGGCTGCAGCAGAGATGAGAAAGGATGACAGAGCATGAGAAGCTGGATGTTTATTAATCAGGTGCCGATTGTGGTGATAAAATTTTATCAGGCGTTTCTTTCGCCTTTGCTTGGACCGTCCTGCAGATATTTTCCTACCTGTTCAAGTTATGCTCTTGAAGCGTTTCAACGGCATAACTTTTTTTATGCCTCATGGCTGACGGTATGGCGCGTTTTGCGTTGTAATCCCTTTTCAAAGGGAGGGTTTGATCCTGTGCCTCTAAAGAAAAAAAAAGTTTCTTAGTTTAAATAAATGTGAGTGGCAATGGATAGAAATTCAGTAACCGGTCTGGCGCTTATTGGTTTGATCATGATTGTCTGGCTTCAGTTTATGTCGCCAGATAAAAAGCTTGTGAAGCCGATAACTGCAGTGAAAACGGAGAAGGTTGAGCTTCAGGCACAAGCTGTTCAGGCATCGCTTGTTCCTGTCGCTGAAAATTTTGGAGCTTTTGCATCGTCCGCCAGTGGCAAAGAGCAGCTGCTGAAGGTCGAAAATGATCTTTTTTGTGCGACACTGTCAACCAAAGGTGCAACATTAAAGTCTTTTGTACTGAAAAAGCATCTGGACAGCAATCATAAAATGTTCGATCTGATCAGCAAGGATAAAAATGGTGCTCTTTCTCTTCTTTTTCTGACGAAAGAGGGTAAAAAAATTGATACGCGCGACCTTTATTTCCGAAGTGTAACCCTTGATACACTGCATACTGTCGGCGAAAAGGAGAGTTATGCGGTACGCTATCACCTTGATGTTGCTCCTCAGCAGGCCATTGATATTACCTGGCTGTTTGGCGGCAACAGTTACAAGGTCGACTATGATGTCAAGCTGACAGGATTTGGCAATGCTCTTGCCGGCAATGAATACCAACTGCAGTGGGATGGAGGACTTGCCTATTCTGAAAAAGACCGTAAGGACGAGTCCCAGAGTTCCATTGCCAGTGCTTACCTTGGCGGCAGTGTCGTTAAGCTGGCAGCAGTCAAGGAGAATCAGGCCTATCGTGAAGAGCAGTCCGGTGAAGCGAAATGGGTTGCTGTCCGCAACAAGTATTTCGTTGCAGCACTTATCCCTCAGGGGCGCTCTGAAGGAGTGTTTCTGGACGGCAAAAGAAAAGTTAACGATTTTACCGATTACATCGCTGCCCTGAAAATGGGAGTTCCCTCTACCGGCAGTGTCGTTGAAAACAAGTTCAGTCTCTATCTTGGTCCCTTGGATTATAATATTGTCAAGGCTCAGAAGGCTGATCTTGAAAAGATCATGGATTTCGGATGGGACTGGCTGACAAGACCTTTTGCAGAGTTTATCATTTTACCTGTATTTAGCTGGCTGAATACCTTTATCAGTAATTACGGTCTGATTATTATCATTTTCGCACTGCTGATCAAGCTGGTAACCTATCCTCTTTCAATAGCTTCTACGAAGTCAATGAAAAAAATGTCTGCCCTGCAGCCCGCACTCAAGGAGCTTCAGGAAAAGTACAAGGATAATCCCGCAAAACTTCAGAGTGAACTGGGAAGAATTTACAAGGAAGCCGGTGTTAACCCGCTTGGAGGCTGTTTGCCTGTGCTGCTGCAGATGCCTTTGCTCTATGCCATGTTTTACGTTTTCCGTTCCTCCATTCAGCTTCGTCAGCACGGACTCCTTTGGGTCAAGGATCTCTCTATTCCAGATTCGATTCTTGATTTTGGCTTCAGCATTCCCATGTATGGGGATCATATCGCCGTTTTTCCGATTCTTATGGCAGCGACCGTCTTTGTGCAGCAGAAAATCACTCCTACGACTCAGACCAATGAGCAGATGAAAGTGATGATCTACATCTTTCCTGCCATGATGCTGCTGTTTTTTAATAACATGCCTGCTGGTCTTGGCCTCTACTATTTGATGTTTAACATTTTCAGTGTCGCTCAGCAGTTTTATATCAATAAAACCACAACAACTGACGATCTGCCGAAAGTAAACCTCGGAACTGCTTCTTCAAAATCGTCCTTGAAACAGAAAAAAGGGGGAGCTAAAAAGTAATACATAAATTATGGCGCTGATTGAGCAGGCTGATGTATGGCTGTTCCAGCTGCTGAACCTTCATCTGGTTCATCCGGCAGCCGATGATCTCATGGTCTTTCTGACCAGAGAGAGGCTGTCCGGACATATTTTTTTTCTCGCAGCTCTGTTTATTGCTCTCAGGCGGGGAAAAGAGGGTTTTATCATTATTTGTTTCGCACTGCTTGCGGTCGGCCTCTCTGATTTTGTTGCATCCGGGATATGTAAACCGCTTGTAGAGCGTACCCGGCCCTGCTTTGCTCTTGAGCATGTCCGCCTGCTTATTGACCAGCCGAGAAGTTATTCGTTTGCCTCATCCCATGCGGCAAATTCCGCAGCATCCGCCTCCATCATCTGGATCTTTTTTCACAGGGGTGTGCTTGTTGAACAATTGTTTACCATCACCATGATTTTTTACGCGCTCGCCGTTGCGTTCTCTCGGGTCTATGTAGGCGTTCATTACCCTGGAGATGTGCTGGCGGGAATGTTGATCGGAGTGTGCAGCGCCACCGTTGTTTATCTGCTGGTGACGTGGGTGTGGAAAAATGTTCTTCAGCCTCGTTTCATGCGTCAGGAGAGTTGCGGCAATGGGTGAAACGTACTGGGGAATAGATCTTGGGGGAACCAAAATCGAAGCGGTAGTGATTGACCGCGCTATGAAGCCTCTTGTACGTCGCAGAATTGCTACGGAGGCATGTGAAGGCTACTATCATATCCTCGAGCGCATCACGCAATTGGTTTCGATGATCTCTCAGGAATCCGGCTTTGCTCCACCGGAAGTGATCGGTATCGGCACCCCCGGCAGGTATGATGCAGCCCATGGCATCATGAAAAATTCAAATACGGTATGCCTGAATGGTTGCGATCTCAAACGCGATCTTGAAAAAGTTCTGAAGAGAGCTCTTATCATAGAAAATGATGCCAACTGCTTTGCACTCGCTGAATCCCTCATGGGCTCAGCTGCTCCGCTCATGCGCGACCCGTCAAAGGCAGCTTTTGGTATTATTCTCGGAACAGGTGTAGGCGGAGGGATTGTCTGCCATGGGAAGGTGCGGCATGGTGCTCATGGTATTGCCGGCGAATGGGGGCACAATGAGCTTATTCCTGATGGAGAACCCTGCTATTGCGGCAGGCGCGGATGTGTGGAGACGGTGATTTCAGGCCCTGCACTTGAACGGTTCTATCAACAACGCGGCGGACGATTCAGCACTCTGGAGCAAATTTCAGCAGACACCGGCTCTGACGCAGCCGCAGCTGAAACGATCGAACGCCTCCTCTTCTATTTCGGTAAGGCGCTGGCACAAGTGCTCAATATCCTTGATCCTGATCTCTGTATTCTCGGTGGCGGGGTCGGGCAGGTAGAACAGCTCTATGCAAAAGAAGCCGTAACAGCCATTGAGCAGCATCTCTTTACGAGCGAACTCAGCATACCGCTTCTCCGTCCTCTCCTCGGAGACAGCGCCGGTGTTTTCGGTGCCGCTTTGCTCTCGAGGATGAAACAGTCAGGATGATGCAGGCACTGAGAGTCATTTTGCTTGTATCTGGTCTTATTGTAATATGTTAAAAGAAATACCTATGGATAAAGACCTTTTAAAAAATGTGAAGAACGATCAGTTCGCACAGTTGCTGGGTATTGAGATAGTGGACGTATCTCCGGGATATGCATTGGTTGAAATGAAGATAGAGGAAAAGCATAAGAATGGAATCAATATTGTCCAGGGAGGTGCAATATTTACGCTTGCTGATTATGCTTTTGCAATAGCGTGTAATGCTGATGGAAGTACTACAGTCGGAATAAATGCGTCGATTTCTTACTTCAAAGCGCCCCGGGGATCATATATAAGGGCAGAAGCAAAAGAGGTGAGTAAAAATAAAAAGATATGCGGGCATCAAGTAGAAATAAAAGATGAAGATGGAACATTGATCGCATCGTTCTCAGGGTTGGGTTACAGGAAGAAGAGTGAATAAAAGGTTCTAAAAGATAATCTCCATCATGAAAAGGTCTTATATCATTGCCGGCTTACTTGTTGTCTCGATTGCCGTTTGGTACCTCTGGCAGAAAAGTTCGCCAGGTAACCGCATGGGTTCAGATTTTAAACCGGAGGTCAGTGTTGTCACCATGAAGGCAGAGCCTGTGGTATTGACCAAAGACCTTCCTGGTCGAACCTCAGCCATACGGGTTTCGGAGATACGCCCTCAGGTCAGCGGCATTGTCACAAAGCAATTTTTCGTGGAAGGCAGTCTGGTCAAGCAAGGCCAGCAGCTTTATCAGATTGACCCCGCTCCGTATCAGGCAGCTTATAACAGCACCCGCGCCAACCTCGGCAAAGCTGAGGCAAACGTCAAATCAGTCCAGGCTAAGGCAGCTCGTTATACAGAGCTGGTAGCAATCGGCGGGGTCAGCCAACAGGAGTATGATGACGCAAAGGCAAGCCTTGCCCAGGCCCAGGCAGATGTCGCCATCGCCAGGTCTGATGTTTCAACGGCCAGAATCAATCTTGACTATACCAAAGTCATGTCTCCGATTTCCGGACGTATCGGGCAATCGAAGGTGACGGAAGGAGCGCTGGTCAATGCCAATCAGTCTGTGGCTTTGGCTGTTATACAGCAGCTCGACCAGATCTATGTGGACGTTTCGCAGTCGAGTGAGGAGTTGATGCTCTTGCGAAAGCATCATCCTGACCTGAAGAGCGGGGCTCCCGTCCGCCTTCTTGTAGACGGCAAACCAGTTGGACAGCCAGGCAAACTGAAATTTTCTGATGTGACGATCAACCAGGGCACCGGGACGGTTCTGCTTCGGGTGCTGTTTCCCAATCCCAGCAACGAGCTGCTTCCCGGTATGTTTGTCCATGCACGTCTGGAGCAATGGAAAGACGAACAGGCCATTCTTGTGCCACAGAAATCGGTGAGCCGCAACATTGACGGAACGGTTTCGGTATGGGTCGTTGGGCAAGACGGCAAGGTGAATCAGCGTCCGATCGGAGTTTCGGAAATCATCGGGGACACATGGATGGTCACGAGTGGGCTCAAGGCCGGCGAGAAGGTTGTGTATGAAGGTATCATGAAAATTCAGCCAGGCATGAAGGTGAATACCGTAGAGGCTGGAAAACCTGCAGTTCCTGCTCGATAATTTCTTTCATTCAAGTAATCACGCACATGTCCGGATTTTTCATCGAACGACCAGTTTTTGCTTGGGTGATCTCCATCTGTATTATGTTGGCGGGTCTTATTGCCATACAGACCCTTCCTGTTGAGCAATACCCACGCATTGCAGCACCCACCATCAACATTAATGCCTCCTATCCGGGAGGTTCTGCTGCAGCGGTCGAAAACAGTGTAACGCAGGTTATTGAACAGGCGCTGACCGGCCTTGACCACCTCCGTTATTTTGGTTCAGGCAGCGATTCCAACGGTAATGTCACCATTACGTTGACCTTCGAACCGGAAGTCAACCCAGATATAGCCCAGGTTCAGGTACAGAACAAGTTGCAATCCATAATGTCAAACCTGCCTCAGCAAGTCCAGCAGCAAGGAATAAAAGTCACCAAAGGTGACACCGGGTTTCTGATGGTTGTCGGTGTCTACTCAGCCGATGGTCGCGTTGATGAATTCACCATGAACGATTTCCTGAACTCCAGAATACTTGATCCGCTGAGCCGCGTCCCCGGTGTAGGAAACATCCAGGTGTTCGGTCAACCGTATTCCATGCGTGTCTGGCTTGATCCCTACAAGCTTGCAAGTTTCAAGCTCACGATCACCGAGGTACAGGCGGCGATAAGCGCCCAGAACGCCGACGTTTCTGCCGGTCAGTTGGGTGGAACGCCATCGGTACAGGGACAACAGTTGAACGCCACGATTACCGCCCAATCCCGTCTGAAAAGCGTTGAAGATTTTGAAAAAATCATGCTGAAGGTCAATACCGACGGTTCCCAGGTTCGCCTCAAGGATGTCGCTCGCCTCGAACTTGGGGTGCAAAACTATGATATGACAACGCGCTTCAATGGCAAATCCGCAGCCGGCATGGCAATAACACTTGCGACCGGAGCCAATGCCCTGAATACCGCAAATCTGGTGAAAGCCAGAATGGAAGAACTGAAGCCGTTGCTGCCGCCCGGAGTGCAAGTCGTTTTCCCGTTCGATACCGCACCCTTTGTCAAGACCTCGATCGAAGGTGTCGTTCATACCTTGTTCGAGGCAATTCTTCTTGTGTTCTTAGTGATGTTTCTGTTTCTGCAGAATTTCCGTGCAACTCTGGTTCCGACCATCGCGGTACCTGTTGTGCTTTTGGGTACCTTTGGAGTAATGGCGGCTTTCGGGTTCTCTATCAACACCCTCAGCATGTTTGCCATGGTGCTTGCTATCGGATTGCTGGTGGATGACGCCATTGTTGTGGTCGAAAACGTTGAGCGCATTATGGAGGAGGAACAACTCTCCCCTCTGGAGGCCACCAGAAAATCCATGCAGCAGATCTCAAGTGCCCTGATCGGCATAGCCCTTGTGCTTTCGGCAGTCTTTGTACCAATGGCATTTTTTAAAGGCTCTATCGGTACGATTTTTCGTCAGTTCTCGATTACCATCGTCTCGGCCATGCTTCTCTCTGTTCTGGTCGCACTGATTTTGACGCCTGCCCTTTGTGCCAGCCTCCTCAAGCCGAAGCCAAAGAACGAGTATCTTTCCGGTAAAGGGATTGCCGGGCCTTTCTTTGCCTGGTTCAATGAGTTGTTCAATGTTAACCGTGAACGATATGTCAACGGAGCGAAGGCCATGTCTGGCAATGTCAAACGTTCGCTTACGGCATTCATGTTGGTTGTGATACTGCTGGGCCTCGTATTTTCGCGTATTCCGACCTCGTTTCTGCCCGAAGAAGACCAGGGGTTCATGTTCGTTCAGCTTTCCACCCCATCAGGAGCGACGAAAGAACGGACACTCGAAAGTGTGAAAGTCATGGAAAAGTACCTGCTCAACCAGGAAAAAGATGTCGTTGAAAGCGTTTTCAGCGTCACTGGCTTCAGTTTTGCCGGTCAGGGCCAAAATTCGGCCATGGGCTTCGTACAACTGAAAGACTGGAGTGAGCGTAAAAAAAAGGGACAAGATGTCGCCTCAATAGCCGGACGGACGATGGCAGTCCTGTCAAGCGTCAAGGACGCCATGATCTTTGCATTTTACCCACCCGCCGTCATGGAGCTTGGCAATGCTTCCGGTTTTGATTTCCAGCTTCTTGATCGTAAAGGCAAAGGTCATGAGGCGCTGATGCATGCCCGAAATCAGTTACTGGGCCTGGCTGCAAAAAATTCAGCACTGATCGGAGTGCGACCCAACGGTCTTGAAGATGTTCCGCAATACAAGATTGACATCGACCACGAAAAGGCCAGCGCCTTTGGTCTTTCCATTGCCGACATCAATACCACCCTGCAGACTGCCTGGGGATCCTCTTATGTCAATGATTTTATTCATGATGGTCGCATCAAGAAAGTATTTATGCAGGGTGATGCTCCATTCCGCATGAACCCTGCAGATGTCAACAGCTGGCACCTCCGGAACGCCAATGGAGATATGGTACCCTTCTCTGCATTTTCGACTGGCCGCTGGAGTTTCGGTTCGCCGAAGCTGGAGCGTTTCAATGGCATATCGTCGGTCAATATCCAGGGAGCTTCAGCTCCTGGCGTCAGTTCAGGTGATGCGATGGCTGTATTGACGCAACTGTCATTAAAGCTTCCTGAAGGGTTTGGTATCGAATGGACAGGTCTTTCCTACGAAGAGCGGGCAGCAGGGCAGCAAACCCTGCTGCTCTATGCGTTCTCATTGCTTTTTGTTTTCCTCTGCCTTGCAGCTCTTTATGAAAGCTGGACCGTGCCGCTGGCCGTCATGCTGGTGGTGCCGCTTGGTGTTTTTGGAACGGTTCTCGCAACTTCCCTTGCCGGTCTCTCAAACGATGTCTACTTCAAAGTGGGCCTGCTGACCACCGTAGGCCTTACGGCAAAAAATGCCATCCTTATTGTGGAGTTCGCCAAATCCCTCAACGAACAAGGTGTTAACCTGAAGGAGGCAGCCCTGACTGCCGCCCGACAACGGTTACGCCCGATTGTCATGACCTCCATGGCCTTCATTCTCGGCGTAACGCCGCTGGCATTCTCTTCTGGAGCAGGCTCGGCAAGCCAGCACGCCATCGGTATCGGCGTTATCGGAGGGATGTTGTCGGGAACGGTGTTGGCAATCTTCTTCGTTCCGCTGTTTTACATCCTGGTACAATCCCTTTTTACCAGGAAGCCTGTAACCGAAGTGACCGAAAACCAAAAAGATAAGGGATCGAACCATGACCATTAAGCTGCTGATCCCTGTCTGCCTGTCTGCCGCCATGCTGACATCCTGTTCACTGGCTCCTCGCTATGAACGCCCCATGGCGCCTGTCGCCACAGAATGGCCGACCTCGGCGGGGATTGGGCCCGTGCCGGCTTTGGAAGCTGCAGGAGAACCGCATGTTGCTGATATCGGATGGCGGAGCATGTTCACATCGCTGAAGCTCCTGAGCCTTATTGAAGCCGCACTTGCCAATAACCGCGACCTCCGGATAGCGACGCTCAACATAGAGGCTGCCCGCAACACCTATCGCATACAGCGTGCAGATCTTGTGCCTTCGGTTAACGCGTCGGGAAGCGCCATTCGACAACGGTTATCGGAAAACAGCAGCACTTCCGGAACTTCGGAAACGATTTCGTCCTATACCTCCGGCATAGGTGTCACGGCTTATGAACTGGATCTGTTCGGACGCGTCCGCAGCCTCAGCACCCGCGCCTTGAACCAGTATCTTGCAACGGAAGAAGGGCGTAAGGCTGCCCAGACAAGCCTGATCGCAGAGGTGGCCAATGCCTATCTCACCTATCTTGCCGATAGTGAACTGCTCCAGTTGACCGCAAACACACTCAAGACCCAGCAAGAATCATTCGATCTCATCAAGCGCAGTTTCGATCTGGGAGCGAAGTCTCAGCTGGAGGTGTCACAATCCGGCACCCTGGTTGAAACCGCCCGGGCAAACCGCGCCCAATATCAGCGTCAGGTGGAAAAGGACAAAAACGCCCTTACTCTTTTGGTCGGCAAGGTAATCGATCCTGAACTCCTCAAGCCCGAAAGTCTCAGCTCTGTTCAGCTGATGGAAGTGCTCCCCGTGGGAATTCCATCCACTGTTCTGCTGGACCGACCGGATGTCCGCAAGGCTGAATATGCACTGAAAGCCGAAAACGCCAATATTGGGGCAGCACGGGGAGCCTTCTTCCCGAGCATCAGCCTTACCGGTTCCGCAGGGTTTGCCAGCAGCAGCCTTACCAATCTCTTTGTGTCGGGATCGAGCAGTGTCTGGAGCTTTTCCCCTCAGCTGAACTTGCCGATTTTCCAGGGAGAGCGACTGATATCCAACCTCAAACTGGCAAAAACCAACCGCGATATTGCCATCGCACAATACGAAAAAACCATCCAGACCGCTTTTCGGGAAGTTGCGGATGCGCTGGTGGCCAGTGCAACCTATACAGAACAGTTGCACGCCCAGCAAGCACTTGTCAAATCCAGCGAACAGGCCTATACGATTTTGAAGGCCCGTTACGCCCATGGCATCGACAGTTACTTTGTCCTCCTGGATGCCCAGCGATCTCTCTATGCGGCGCAGCAGAACGAGATTATGGTACGTCAGCAGAATCTGACCAACCGGATTGACCTTTATAAAGCATTGGGAGGCGGATGGAAATAGAGTGTGAACCCTGAGATGTATATTTTTCCGAATATCCATCAAAAGGGCCAATCTTTGAGCCGTTAAAGGATAAAAGCTTTTTTTGCAGGCATATCTATAGACGGGGAAACAATGTCATGGCCGAATGGGGCTGACATAGCACAGGAAACACTCTATAAGAAAATCCAGTAATGAACGGAACCTGTGTTGAAAAGCTGTAAATGGCTTTATTGTTTTCATTTGACGGGTTTATTTGGTAAAATAAAAGGAGGTTATTTCGAATCGCTCTTTCGATTGAAAAGTTTATTTGCCTGTTACATGTGAGGTTCCAGATAATGAAGAGAAGGGCAAAATGGATCATTTTCAAGTAACTTGTGCTATTATAGAACGTGATGGGTTCGTTCTTGCTGCACAGCGGAGTGCCGCTATGAGTTTGCCTCTTAAATGGGAATTCCCAGGAGGTAAGATCCATCATGAGGAATCAACAACAGAGTGTTTGCATCGTGAGTTATTTGAAGAGTTGAGTATTCAGGTAAGTGTAGGAAAATCTCTTCCAGTTAGCACGTATGAGTATCCGACCTTCACGGTCACACTTCATCCTTTTATCTGTTCAATTGCAGCTGGTGATATAGTTCTCAATGAACATGCAGCTGTAACTTGGTTGGCGCCTAATAACCTCCATTCTCTCGACTGGGCTGAAGCCGATGTACCGGTAATAGAATCTTATCTTGTTGAAAATAGGGTAGATGCCTCATGAGTCAACTTGCTTTTGGTATATATGAAGCACTCCTCGATGAGCTTCTCCAAGAGGCTTTAGATCAGCACCCAGAGCTACGAAGTGTCTTTGGCAAAATCGATCAAGAAGAGCAGCCAGCCATCTATGCATCATTTGTGGCCAAGGTAATCGAGCAGGCATTGCGAGAAGAAAAAGACCCGGAAAAACGTCTGGAGATCTGCAATCGGATTCTTGGTCAGGTTGCCAGTGAACCGGGCTTGAGTCACCTCGCAAAACGTCGCCTTGTACAAGAAAAAAAACCAATACTCCTTGAAATCACCCCTTCCAATTATGGGTCATCAAGAGTTGCTCGACCACAGACATCTTTAACTGAAAGCAGTCTATTTACCGGTTCGCCACAAGAGCCTCAACTTGCACATGAGCTGCTTGAGGAGATGAAGTCTGCTGACCGTGTTGACATTTTGGTTTCGTTTATCAAGTGGTCTGGTCTCCGCCTGCTGATGCCCGCTTTTGAGGATTTGTCTCTGCGTAAGATACCAGTTAGGGTTATCACTACGTCATACATGGGGGCATCCGATGCACCTGCCGTTGAATGGCTGGCTAAAATGTCGAACGTTAAGGTACGCGTATCCTACGATACCGAACGCACCAGGCTTCATGCAAAGGCCTATCATTTTAAGCGGAAATCTAATTTTTCAACTGCTTATATCGGTTCGGCAAACATGTCCAATGCTGCCATTACCAGCGGACTCGAGTGGAATCTTAAGGTTACTGCACAGGATATGGGGCATATTCTGGAGAAATTTACTGCCGAATTTGAGACCTACTGGAATAGCAAAGAATTTATTCCATTTGACACAGAAGAGCCTGAGCGTTTCAGGGATGCAATTGTTCGTGAACGAACAAGAAAATATGGGATTACATCGGTTTTCTTTGATCTTACGCCGCACCCGTTTCAGGAGCGCATCCTTGATGCCTTGAAGCGAGAGCGTGAAGTACACAATCGCTATAAAAATCTTGTCATTGCAGCTACTGGAACAGGTAAGACCGTGGTTGCCGCATTCGATTTTTATGAGTTTTACAAGAGGCGTAACCGTAATGCGAAATTTCTGTTTGTTGCACATCGCAAGGAAATCCTTGAGCAGGCGCTTATAACTTTCAGAAATGTGCTGCGTGACCAGAATTTCGGCGAACTCCTTGTCGGAGATTTTGCGGCTGGCCGATTGGAACACCTGTTTTGCTCGGTACAGATGCTGACAAATCGCGAACTCTGGAAGCAGGTTGGAGGAAGTTTCTACGACTATATTGTTGTTGATGAGGTCCATCATGGAGCCTCTGACAGTTATCGCCCCATCTTCGAACATTTTGAGCCAGAGATACTTATCGGCCTAACCGCCACGCCGGAACGGATGGACGGAAAATCTGTTGCTGCCGATTTCCATAACACATTCGCGGCAGAAATCCGTCTTCCAGAAGCATTGGAGGAGAAGCTCCTTTGCCCATTCCATTATTTTGGTGTTTCAGACCCGATAGCGACCGATAATGATCGTTTCTGGACCAACGGCAACTATAACAAGTCAGAGCTGGAAAACGTCTACACTTTAGACCAAGTGAATGCATCTCGGCGAGTTGACGCAATTATTGGTGCGTTAGAACGTTACCAGCCAGACTATGGTACCAGTGTGAAGGGTATTGGGTTCTGTGTCACAATTAACCATGCGCTCTACATGGCAGAGCGCTTTAATGAGAGGGGGATACCTTCCGTAGCAGTTGTATCCCGCCTTGCACCTGATGAGCGTAATAAGGCCATCTCAGACTTCAAGAATGGGCATCTCCGCTTTCTCTTTTCCGTTGATGTCTTTAATGAAGGTATTGACATTCCGGAGATTAATCTTGTCATGTTCCTCCGTCCTACAGAGAGTCTCACTGTTTTTCTCCAGCAGTTAGGGCGGGGTCTTCGACATGCGCCGGAGAAAGAGTGCCTCACGGTTCTCGATTTTGTAGGGCAAGTACATCGGCGCTACCGGATGGATACAAAATTTCGAGCATTGCTACCCAAGCATCGCTATGCTATAGATCGTGAAGTTGAGTTAGATTTTCCGCACCTACCCCCGGGGTGTTCAATCCAGCTGGACCGGCAGTCACGGGAATATGTACTCCGAAATATTAGAGAAAACCTTAGGAATCTTAATGTGCAGGTGCGAGAGCGCTTGCAGACATTCACGAGCGAGACGGGGCAGGAGTTGACCTTTGGCAATTTCATTCGCTACCACGAATATGAACCGGAAGTACTGCTGGCAAAAGAATCCTGGTCGGGTTGGAAAGCCAAGGTACAGTTCGCTCCGATTCCTACCGATCCTGATCTTGTAATGCTGAAAAAAGCTTTGATTCGGGCTGCATTCATCAATGGACCGAAGGAAGCTGCATTGTTACGAAATGTCATGAGCAAAGTTTCGCAAGGTGCAATAGCAGAAGCAGTAGCACTTGCTGGTCAATCGGCCATGGTCGTGTATTATCGTATATGGGGAGAGAACGGTAGTAATCTGGGTATTTCATCCTTTGAAGATGCCTTACAGCGGCTTTCGAAAAACCCGTCAATTCTTGCCGATTTAGGAGAAATCTTGAACTGGTCTATCGACTCGAGTGAAGTGAGTGGTCTTATACCGGAATTGCCCTTCCCTTGTCTACTCGAGTTGCATGCAAAATACAATAGCAGAGTAATCCAAGCCGCATTCGGAAAAGCAAATATCGCAACAACAGGACAGACAGGGGTTGGGGTATTTCACTTTCCCGAGGTTAAGACTTATGCGCTATTGCTCACCTTTCAAAAAACTGAAAAGGAGTTTTCGCCGAGTACCATGTATGCTGATTATCCCATCAGCCGAGAACTCCTCCATTGGGAGTCACAAGCAAATACCGCCCAACATCACAGTGATGGCCAAAATCTAATTCATCATGTTGAACGAGGATATACCATTTTGGTTTTTGCTCGTGATCAGAAAAAGCGGAATTCGACCTCAATGCCGTTTACCTATCTGGGACCGGTGGAAATGGTGAGTTATGAAAGTGAAAGGCCGATAAAGATGATTTGGCGGTTACGATACCCAATGCCAGTAGAAATGTTTGAAGACAACAGAAGAGGCGGCTAAGCATTCATCACGAAGCACTTAACAAATATCTTATGTATGGCTACATCTAAGCCTTCTGAAAATTCAAGCCGGCAATCAATTCTCGATCTAACAAACGGTGAAGCGCGTGCGTTCCTATTAAAGCCAGAGAGCTATTGCAGCTTGGATTTGCCTCCATACATTGTTTTTAGCAGTTTGATTGAAAGTGTTCATCAAGTGCTTGAAGGCAAGAGATTATCGGATTTAAGGCGGTCCAAGCCCAGAGACTTTGATGATGTCAATTATACAACCCTGCATAATAAGGACGGTAAGTATTCATGGCGCCCGTTCGAACTGATTCATCCAGCACTGTATGTTTCTCTTGTGCATGCGATTACAGAGGAAGACAACTGGCAGTTGATACTAAATCGTTTCAGGCAATTTGCCTTCAATGACAAAATACGATGCCTGAGTCTCCCTATAGTATCGGGTTCCATTGAGAAAGATAAGGCCGAACAGGTTTCTCATTGGTGGAGTGAAGTGGAACAGCGCTCAATTGAGCTATCGCTCGATTACGACTACTTGATCGAAACTGATATTACTGACTGTTACGGCTCTATCTATACACACTCGATTGTTTGGGCGTTACATACGAAAGTCGAAGCGAAAAAGAATGAAAACCGTGCTAACAATAATTTTATCGGTAATGTTATTGACTGGCATATTCAGGATATGCACTATGGTCAGACAAATGGTATTCCGCAAGGTTCTGTGTTGATGGACTTTATTTCAGAGATAGTGCTAGGGCTTATCGACTTGGAGTTGTCAGAGCATCTTGCGAAGAAGGGTATTTCTGATTACAAGATACTGCGCTACCGTGATGATTACCGTATTTTCGTCAACAGCCCTCAGTTCGGTGATGCTATCGTCAAGTTGCTAACTGAAACTACCACAGGCCTTGGCTTGAAGCTCAGTCCAGCCAAAACCAAAGAGAGTAATGATGTTGTGCGCTCATCGATCAAGCGCGACAAATTCACTTGGATAACCCGAAAACAATCCACAAAGAACCTGCAGAAGCATCTTTTGATTATTCATGATCATGCAATCAACTTTCCAAATGCAGGCAGTGTAGTAATTGCGCTGAACGATTATTATAAACGTATCCCAAGTCTCAAATTACTCCTTCAGTCTCCAATACCATTGATCGCTATCGTGGTCGATATTGCCTACCGCAATCCCAGAACCTATGCCATTTGCACGGCTATACTAAGCAAGCTATTGACTTTTATTGAAACCAATGAAGAGCGTTTGAGCATTGCCGAAAGAATCCGAAAGAAATTTGAGAAGATACCTAATACGGGCCATATGCAAATATGGTTGCAGCGAGTTACATTTCCGCTTGACAGGCACATAAAATATGATGAAGGAGTCTGCAAACTAGTGGATAACATTAGTGAGCAACTATGGAACAGTGACTGGATTTCAGCCCCAGAATTAAAAGCTACTGTAGATGCAAGTAAAATAGTGGATTCTCAGATTCGAGATGCTATATCACAGGTCATCCCGCTGAAAGAACTATAGTTGTTTTTTCTAAAGCTATGGAGGGTTATAATGGATGAAGCCAATTTATCGAAAAACGTTTGAAAGATATGTTTCTGGAAGCATATGATTGCCTAAAAAAAAGAATAACCATAGGGCAGGGCTACACAACCTGTGACTGTGTACAAGTGTGGCGAAGAAGTTAAGAGGGAGGTATCGATTTATTAAATGATACGCCCCATGGCATTTTAGATGGTTATGTTTTTCAAAGAACTCAATTATATCCCCTTTGATGCGCGATAGGGCAAAACATATCTTAAAACATGAACTGCACTGGCCAGATTATCAGGTTGACGTTGGTATACGAGCCGGGTTCAGGTGCGAATATTGCGGGAAGGATCTTCTGGAATCCTATGAAAACTATGACCAGTGGCAGGTTGACCACATCATTCCCAATGGCAATAACGCTCTAGAAAATCTGGCACTTAGCTGTAAGCTTTGCAATTTCCTCAAGCGCCATACAATACCGACAGTTTCTGCAGGAAATACTGATCGTGAGTCATTAATTAACGCGGCCAAAGCTATTATTTCAGAGAGAAGGAGAGTTAAAGAAAAAATATTTCTCAGAACGCTTGAGGTCATTAAGTCATTGCGATAGAAAATATGAGCTTTTTCCGCTCTCATTTTATCAATGCTCAGTTGTTAAACCAGATTAGAGAATTTCTATGACTCCAGAAATAGGAACATTCTCATTCGCGAAGCCAATAATGAAGGTTTGCCTGTCAGATTGAACCCTGAAGATATTCTCGACATCACCGAACCCAACGGTCAGGAAATAGCCGAAGCCCTCTCACTGCTCAAAAATGCTTCTTTTCAAAAGAGCTGAAAAGCCCCCTCCCTCTTGATTCATGTTTTAATGAATAGTAAGTGTTCATAATTATATTACATTGTTGATGAACATTTCATTTGAGAGGAAAGAGTTGAGGAAAGATGCAAATGACGAAGCGTAATGAATATATCCCGCAAACGGTAACCCATCCCGGGGTGACGTTGAAGGAGAAGCTGGAAGAGCTGGGCATGAGCCAGAAAGAATTTGCGGTGCGCACTACTAAACCAGAGCAGACCATTGTTAAAGTTATTAATGGAGAGAGCTCTCTTACTCCCGATATGGCGGTGCAGTTTGAATCAGTACTTGGAATCCCTGCAAATTTCTGGTTGAAGCGGCAGCAGAATTATGATGAGGCTGTTGCACGGACGAAGCGCCGGGATGTTTTGGTCGCAGGAGTAGATTGGGTAGGTTCTTTTCCCACTGCGAAAATGACTCAACTGGGTTGGCTGCCAAAAACAGAAGGCCATGAACAAAAAGTTGAGGCGCTGTTATACTTTTTTGGAATCTCCGCTCACCAAGCCTGGGAGGACTATTACTGTGGTCTTAAGCTGAAGGTAAGTTTTCGCATATCGTTAGCCCATTCCCGTGAGCCCTACGCTATTTCCGCATGGCTTCGACAGGGCGAGTTGGAAGCCATGAAGCTTGACGCCCCGACTTTCTGCGCAAAAACGTTTAAATCAAATCTTGAGAGCATCAAGAAGATCATGGCCGGGCATCCTGATGATTTTTTTCCACGTCTTCAGCAACTCTGTCTTGATGCGGGTGTAAAGGTTGTCTATACGCCTTGTCTCCCGAAAGCCCCTGTTCACGGCTCAACCCGCTGGATAAACGATAATACCCCACTGATTCAACTGTCAGCCCGGTATAAACAGAATGACCGCTTCTGGTTTACCTTTTTTCATGAAGCCGGTCATATTCTTCTGCACGGCAAAAAATACATATCAATAGAAGATGATGCCTTTAACGATATCGACATGGCAAAAGAGCGTGAGGCTGATGCATTTGCAGTGCGATGGACTTTTTCTGAAGAAGAGGAGCTGGAAGTGCTTCAGTATGGACCGTTGAAAGAAAAGGATATCATCGACTTCGCACAAAAATTCGGCACTCATCCAGCCATGATTATCGGGCGGTTCCATCATAAAGAATTTCTGCCCTATACTGTTGGTCGTCAGTTTATCCAGCCTGTTCATCTTGATTGACAGCTAAGCTCTCGCCCCGCAATGATTGAAGAATTTAAATGATCTGTGTGAAGCTCATAAATTTTGAAGATTTGTATCAATGAGGGCGCCTTTAAATCCTAAAATTTATCACATCGTTCATGTTGACCGGCTGCCATCGATTGTTGCTGAGGGATCGTTATTGTCTGATGCGGAAATTGGCAGGCGTACATCAGGCGGCACTACTATCGGTATGAGTTCGATTAAACAGAGGCGGCTCAACGAATTATGTCTTGAAAGATATCCGGATTTGCATGTTGGTGAATGCGTTCCGTTCTATTTTTCTCCTCGTTCTGTTATGCTTTATCTGATTCACATTGGGAACCATGACGGGTTGGATTATCAAGGTGGTCAAGGAAATATTATTCACTTGGAGGCCGATCTGAAGCAGGCGGTCTCTTGGGCAGAAACACAAGGAAGACGCTGGGCATTTACGTTATCAAATGCAGGGGCTTACTATGTTGAAAGCAGGTACGACCTTGCCCATTTGCATGAAATTGACTGGGCTGCGGTAAATGCTCAGAACTGGAAGAGGTGCAAAGAAGGCAAGCAGGCGGAATTTCTTATCGAGCAGCAGTTTCCGCTTGAGTTGGTCTCGCGTATAGGAGTGCACTCTCAAAGGGTGCATCGTCAAGTCCTTGAGATTTTGCAAGGTATCGGTCAGAATCCTATTGTTGAATTGAGGCCCGAATGGTATTATTGATATTAATAAAAGCTTGGGACCAATATGATCGAGTTCAAGAAAGGTAACATACTGACTCAAGATGTTGAGGCATTGGTCAATACCGTAAACTGCGTCGGTATAATGGGGCGGGGTATTGCTCTTCAGTTTAAGAACGTTTACCCTGAGAACTTCAAATCTTATGTTGCTGCTTGCCAGCGTAATGAGGTTATTCCGGGGAAAATGTTCGTCTTTGAAACCGGTAAATTGACTTACCCGCACTACATCATCAATTTCCCAACAAAGCGCCACTGGAAAGGCAAAAGCCGTATGGAGGATATCAAGGACGGGCTTGTTGCATTGGCTGAAGAAATCACGAAAAGGAATATCCGGTCAATAGCTATACCTCCTCTTGGGAGCGGGTTAGGCGGCTTGAATTGGGGCGAAGTTCGTCAGCGTATTGAAGCTGCTCTTCATGAGTTTAGCGATCTTAAGGTTATTATCTTTGAGCCGGATGAGACTTTCGTTGATAAAAAGTTGAATCTTTCAACCAATGTTCCGGAGATAACCCCTGGCCGAGCAGCACTGGTTGGACTGATGCACCGTTATCTTGGCGGCTTGATGGATCCGTTTATCACCCTGTTGGAGGTACATAAACTGATGTATTTCATGCAGTGTGCAGGTCAGGATTTACGGCTTAAATTCACAAAGGGTATTTATGGTCCATATGCAGAAAATCTTCGGCACGTTTTGCATGCTATCGAAGGGCATTTGGTATCCGGTTATGATGATGGTGGAGACAGACCCGACAAACAATTGACTCTTGTACCCGGGGCTCTGGATGATGCTCTTTTGTTTCTCAAGGAGAAGGATGTCACCAACACACAGGAGCACTTCAATAGGGTATGCGATCTTGTGGATGGCTTCGAATCTCCCTTCGGCTTGGAATTGTTAGCCACTGTACACTGGGTTGTAGAGAATGAACAAGTCCAGACTATTGATGATGTTATTACATCTGTTTATGCATGGAATGAGAAAAAGAAACAGTTTTCCAAACGACAGATTACGCTTGCTCTTGACGTTCTATCAAAAAAGGGCTGGATAAACCATTTCGAAATTCATCAATACGGCGCCCTCTCTTAAAACTTGCTGACTTACAACACAGTTCTATATGCACCTGTGACAGGGAAGAAATGGAGGCATTGTTCCATAAATGAAATGCATCGTGTAGTATACTGCAACAGGATTTACTTGTTCCGATAAAGGAAAATATTGATTTCGCAAAACGGTCATTTAATAGGGCATTTGATCAATGCTCTCCCCAGTAAATCCGCCCTTTTTCTGCCTCAAGAACCCGTTTTTCTATACCTATAATCTCATAAACGATGGGCTTTTCATATCGGCTCAAATCAACTCCGCTTTATCTGGCATAGCTCGGCTGAAGTTATTTTATTACTTTAGCACCTATCGCAATAGAATTGAATGCGGTTTTGATAACCCTGGCATTGAGCCCGGTGGAACAAAGTTCTGTTTAAGGCATATAAATACAAGATATTATGGACACCACTGAACAACCGAAATTAAAACGAGACGATATTATAGAGTTGAGAATAACTGATCAGGCGGAGAAAGATCAGTGTTTCGGGCGGCTTGAGAATGGGATGGGAGTTATGGTCAGCGGGATGCTTGCGGTAGGCGACTTGGTGTCGGCTAAGATTAAAAAAGTCAGGCAGCGTTATATCGAGGCTTTTGTGCTTGAGGTGCTTGAGCCATCTCCGGACAGGACTGTGCCTTTGTGCAGTTATTTTGGGGTCTGCGGAGGATGCAAGCTGATGCATATCCGTTATGAGGCGCAGTTGCAGTATAAGGAGAAAAAGGTTAAGGATGCGCTTGAGCATCTTGGTGACTTTGTTGCGCCTCCGGTCTCTTCTGTCCTTGCTTGTGCTGCTCCGTTTCATTATCGGAACAAGATTGAGTTCTCGTTTTCAAACATGCGCTATCTATTGGTTGAGGAGCTTTCGATGGAGAAACTGCTTCGTCCGAAGGATTTTGCGCTTGGCTTTCATACGCCGGGCAACTTTGAAAAGGTAATTGATATTGACTACTGTTATCTGGCCAAGGAGTCGATGAACAGGGTGCTGGCGTTGACCAAAGAGTTTGCCATTGCCAATGCTCTGGTGCCCTATTCGGCAAAGGCACATACCGGGTATTTGCGGAATCTTGTGGTGCGCTTCAGCGAGAGTCGTGAAGAGGTTATGGTCAACCTGGTGACTTCGTGGTATGACGAGGATATGATGCAGCGATATCGCAAGCACCTTGAGTCGGGGATGGTGGGGGTGAAGATGACGGTGCTGAATAATGTGACGCAGCGGTTGAACAGTGTTGCTACGGGTGATGAGGAGTTTGTCCTGAGCGGTGATGGGTATATTACCGAGCGGCTTGGCTCTCTTGATTTCAGGATATCGGCTAATTCATTTTTTCAGACCAACTCGGCACAGGCTGAGGTGCTCTACAACGCCATTCTGGAGGTTGGTGATCTGAAGGCAACGGATACTGTCTTTGACCTCTATTGCGGAACCGGAACCATAACACTCTATCTGGCAAAACACTGCCGTCAGATTATCGGGCTTGAGGTGGTCGAAAGTTCCATCAATGATGCTCGTTCCAATGCGGTGTTGAATGGTATTGCTCATGCCGCTTTTTATAAGGTTGATCTCAAGGATTTCCATGCGCTGTTAGGGACGCTTGAAAGCTATGATACTCCCGGGGTGATTATTACCGATCCGCCAAGGGCCGGGATGCAGCCGAAGGCTCTGGCGACCATGGTTCGGCTCAGGCCGCGGCGGATAGTCTATGTCAGCTGCAACCCTGCCAGTCTGGCGCGTGACGGGAAGGAGATATGCTCTCACGGCTACACGCTTCTTTCAGTGCAGCCGGTTGATATGTTTCCGCATACCAGTCATATTGAGAGTGTGGCCTGTTTTGAGAGAACGAGCCCCTGCTGAAGGGGCTGTTGCTGCCAGATTATTTACCGCCGGCTTTGAGGAGTTTGCGTCGCTCTTCTGCGGTTAAAGATGCATACCCTCGGGCTGAAATTTTGTCGAGAATGGTATTGATTTCCGCTTCGGATACTGGCGGTTCCACATTGTTTGGTCGATAAAGACGTGGGCCGCTTTTCTTTTTGCTTAAAGAAGCGATTTTATCTGACATGCCTGAAAACGACCACTCGGCTCGTTTGATGGAGATGTAGATGAAGCCGATAAGCATCCCGCCGAGGTGTGCAAAATGGGCAATATTGCTGCCGCTGCCCATGGAGCGGCTGCCGAAACCGGAGAAAAATTCGATGAGCGCATAGCCTGCGATAAAGTACTTTGCCTTGACGGGGAAGAGAAAGTAGAGAAAAATATACCGGTCAGGAAACATCATGCCGAACGCAAGCAGAACGCCGTAGATAGCTCCTGAAGCTCCAACCGTTGGATAGGGGTCGCCCATGGTGGCCAGCAGGTTGATGATGGCGGCTCCTATACCGCAGACAAAATAATAGGTGTTGAATTGCCGGGTGCCCCAGTAATTCTCTATTTCAGCTCCGAACATCCAGAGCGCGAACATATTGAAGAAGAGGTGTGTGCCTCCTCCGTGGAGAAACATGTAGGTAACAGGCTGCCATAGCCGGAAGTTGCCGGAGCCGAGAGGCCATAGCGACCCAAGGGCGAGAATGGATTCGCCGAACGGAGACATTTGCAGCAGAAAGACTGCAACATTGATAATAATAATTGTTTTAATCGCCGGCGGTATAAACTGAAAGCCGCCCGGGCTGTATGGCTGGTTGGAATAGTTCATCAATAGCTGTAGTTCTGTTCATCCCGCTTCTTAACAGCGGGATGAACGGCTCAAAATTAAATTCAGTCAATAGTTCCTTTAATGAACGGAACCGGTTAATCGTTCAGTGCAGCAATGCCCGGGAGTTCCTTGCCTTCAAGGAATTCAAGGCTTGCGCCTCCGCCTGTTGAAATATGGGTGATCTCATGAGCGAGCCCTGCTTTTGCTATGGCTGCAGCAGAGTCGCCGCCGCCGACAATCGTTGTTGCTCCTTTTGCGGTTGCTTCGGTCAACGCTTTTGCCACCGCCATGGTGCCTGTTGCAAAATTGTCGATTTCAAACACTCCCATAGGCCCGTTCCAGAGAACTGTCCGTGCTGAAAGAATTTCGTTCCGGTATGTTTCTGTTGTAATTGGCCCAATATCAACACCGATCATTGTGTCAGGTATACTGGCAATACTTGCAGCATAGCTGCTGGCATCAGCAGAAATTTCAGCGGTGAGAATGACGTCGGTCGGCAGAAGTAGTTTAATTCCCTTGTTTTTTGCCTCTTCCAGAATTTTCAGGGCAAGCTCGACCTTACTCTCTTCGACCAGAGATTTCCCGATGTTATAACCTTGTGCCTTGAAGAAGGTGAAGACCATGGCGCCACCGATAAGGACAGTATCAACTTTTTTGAAAAGGTTTTCGAGAACATCGATTTTTCCTGATATTTTTGAACCGCCGAGAATTGCGACAAACGGACGCTCAGGTTCCTGCAGTGCTTTTCCAAGATAGAGCAGCTCCTTTTCGATCAGATAGCCCGCAACAGCTGTTGTTATGAAATGAGTAATTCCCTCTGTTGAAGCGTGGGCCCTGTGTGCTGTCCCGAAAGCGTCATTGACGTAGACTTCACCGAGTTCAGCCAGCTTTTTTGAAAAATCAGGGTCATTTGCTTCCTCCTCGGGGTGAAATCTCAGATTTTCAAGCAGCATAACATCCCCGTCCTTCATGGCAAGCACTTGTTCTGTCACCTCAGCTCCAATGCACTCTTTTGCCATGGTCACGGGTGAACCGAGAAGCTCGGCAAGTTTTGCCGCAACAGGGGCAAGGGAAAAATCAGGGTTGACTTTTCCTTTTGGCCGCCCCAGATGAGACATCAAAATAAGACGGCCTCCATCGGCTATAACTTTTTTGATGGAAGGAAGTGATTCAAAGATTCTTTTGTCGTCAGTAATTGTTTTATGGTCGTCGAGGGGAACGTTGAAATCAACCCGCATTACTACCCGTTTACCTTTGACTGATAGGTCAGACAGCGTTTTTTTCTGCATTGTTACGTACTGTTGATTGAAAAAAATTCACTCTTTTCATGTAGGAAATCTATAACATAATCAATTTACCCGACAGCGGCAGACGGTATCTTTTGTTCATCCAGATCAGCGCAAGGTATTGTGACGGGTGATGCGGTACTTTTTGACGTTTATATTATGCTCCGACAGCGATTCGGCAAAATTGTGCCCTCCTTTTCCTGTGGCAACAAAGTAGAGGTACTTTGTATCAGCAGGGTTAAGTACCGCCAGAATCGCGGCAGCACCGGGGTTGCATATAGGTCCGGGAGGAAGGCCTTTATGGCGATAGGTATTATAGGGAGAGTCCGTCGTGAGATCTTTGTAGAAAATTCTTCGGGCTGATCCGCCAAGGGCGTACAGAACAGTCGGATCTGCCTGCAGTCGAACATTATGCTTCAGCCGGTTAAGGTAGACACTTGCTACGAGAGGTTTTTCCTGGTTAACCGGGGTTTCTGCTTCCACAATCGAGGCAAGTGTCAGCAAAGTTTTTTCATTCAAGCCTTTTGAAGCGGCAGTTGACTGTAATCTGTCGGTATAAAAATGCCTGAATTGTCCGATAAGAAAATCCGCAACCTCCTCTGGTTGGCTTGCCCATAAAATGTTATAGGTTCCCGGAAAAATATAGCCTTCTGCATTTTTGGCTGCAATGTTGTGTTTGGCAAGCAGTTGCCGGTCGTTTGCTGCTGCCATGAATGCAGCAGCATCCAGATCAAGCTTCCGGGAGAGGAGGCGTGCAATATGACGGAGATTCATGCCTTCGGGGATCGTGACACGAACTTCATCCTGCTTGCGGGTGTGCAGATAATATAAAAGTGAGAAATTAGACATGCCTGACGGTATGGAGTATCGGCCAGGTTTGATATTGTTCAGCCTTGGGAAAATGCTGCCGGTTAAGAGGATCGGCCATTTACTCTTGATTGAGCCGTTTCGGAGCAATGCATCAACAATGGGTTTAAAGCCCATTCCCCGGTGAATAATAAGGTTTGTTTTTCGTGTGGTTGTATTGATCCCCGGCATAAAAAAAACGTATGCAAATGCTACCAGCAGCATTGTTGCAACCGTTATGGACAGTTGACGCGGAAACGTTTTTTTGAAAATCATGGTGAAGTGAGTCTAAGAGCTGGTATGCATGTCTTGCTGACTTTTTTTCCACTCATGCTGAAAAAGACGGCTCTCTTCAAGGATGCAGCGGTAGATCTTTTCCAGCGTGCAGGTTTTCAGTGGGGAGTCAGCATGAATGAGCACATTGCTCAGCACCACTTTTTCCCGTTCAGGCTGAAGGACCTGTTCTCCGATTATCGATTTCAGGGAGCTGATATTTTGAGCGCAATGCAGCCTTTCGCAAAGCAGGGAAGCCAACTGCTGGTCAATGGCATCGATTTTCTTTCGCCATTCGTCCAGCTCCTGCCAATGTGCGGTGTTGTTTAATGTCCTGTCTGACATCATAATGATTGTGGTTAAATGAGGCTTATAAAGACCGATCAAAAGTATAAGAAAATGTGCAGGGATGAGCTTAAGATTTGTTGCGATTGAAGAGCTGCATCCATCGGTCAACTTCTTGATCGGTTAGCAATTGTTCGTTGAATTTTTTCTCTTTGAAGGAGAGATGTTTGTCACCGGTGCGTTTGCCTTGCTGAGGCTCCGCACTCTCTGTCCTTTTGAGCTGCAGTGCAAATACCTCGGATTTAACGCACTTGGCGCCGAATGCTGCTGCATACCGGCGAATCTCATCGTCCGAACTAACAATAGTAACCATTTTTACTTTTGGGTTCAACGATTTTACGTAATCTATTATCCATAGATCGGCGCTTTTCGAGGCAGGGGTATACACGACATGCAATGGAACACCGAAAGCACACTCTCTCTGACCGCCTTTACCATCATACACAATGGTGACAGGGCATGGTGTATTCCGCTGAAAACGGAGCAGACGTCTCTCTGTCTCCTGTCGCAATGCATCAAGCGATGTTGAGGTCGGAGAAGGGTAAAGTTTATGAATTAAATTATATCCGTCCACCACAATTTCGCTGTACACTGCTTTCATGGCGATCTCTGCTCTTAAAATATACATAGCTGCTATCGGATAAAATAGCTGAATATTTTTTTAGTGCGTCCTTTTTTTCTACATTTTAGGTGGTGAATTGTGGTAAAAAATGGGTGGAAATACTCGTTTCAATGATGTTTTTCTTTTTTTTTCCCGGCTGCAGGTGATATCAGCTGGTTTTGTGGGCAGTTATTGCATGGCAGGAACCGATTTCAATCATCATCATGGCCGGTTTTATTGGAAAAGAGAGACATACCATTGATGAAAAGGGGCGACTGATGATTCCTGCCAGGTTTCGCAGGTGTTTCGGTAAAGGAGCTGTTATCGGCAATGAAGAACGTACATTAGCTGATTCGGAAGGGCTTTATATTATGAAAGCGCCTGATCGCTCCCTTGAGCTTTATGAGCCGTTTATCTGGGCTGATATGAGAAAAACTATTTCTGCTCTTTCTGATTTCAACCCTGAAGAGCGTCTGTTGAAGACGTTGATGTATGAAAGCCTTGAAACCGTGGAACTCGACCGTCAGGGAAGAATTGCACTGTCAAGGGAGTTTCTTGAGCATGCGGGTATTACAAAAGATGTCGTGATTATAGGTGGCGATACAAAAATGATTATCTGGGATCCGGAGCGCCTTCTGTCAGTTTTGCAGGAGAGTGCAGGGCGTTTTTCGTCTCTTGCAGGAAGGTATTTTTAACTCGGATGGCACAATATTCTTATCACGAGCCAGTTCTTGTGTCAGAAATTCTCGCTTTTCTTGTCACAAAACCTGGAATTTATGTTGACGGGACTCTTGGAGGTGGCGGTCATTCGCTGGCGATACTGCGTGCTCTTCAAAAGGCGGGTTATAGTGAAGGGTCTGTGCTGATAGGGATTGACCAGGATGACGCTGCATTACAGGAGGCCGCTGAAAAGCTCAAGGATTTCGAAGCTCGAACGGTTCTGGTTAAAGGGAATTTCCAGGCGATAGGCTCTATGGTCAAGAGTGTCTGCGGTGAAAAAGGGTTACAGCCGAAGGTTACGGGTATTCTGCTTGATCTTGGGGTATCATCGTTTCAGATTGATACTGCAGCACGGGGGTTCAGTTATCTCAGGGAAGGACCGCTTGATATGAGGATGGATATGGACTCTGCGCTCAGTGCTGGTGATATTGTCAACACCTATGAGGAGAAAGAGCTTGCAAGGCTTTTTTACCGGTATGGAGAGGAGCCCAGAAGTCGCAGCATTGCCAGGGCAATTGTAGCATACCGTCTTAAAAACGGGTCGATTAACAGGACACAGGAACTTGCCGGGATTATTCGCGGAAATGCTGTCGGTCGGGATAAGATTATCAAGACACTTTCAAGAGTATTTCAGGCATTGAGAATTGAGGTGAACCGTGAGCTCGAAGTGCTCCGCCGTGCGCTTTATGAGAGTATCGATTGCCTTGATGATCATGGCAGAATGGCAGTCATCAGTTATCACTCTCTTGAGGACAGGATCGTCAAAACTGTTTTTGCCGAGAAAGCTAGGAGCGACTGGGGGCCCAAAGGTGTCGGTTTGAGGGAGCCTCTTGAACGGGGCACCATATCACTCGTTACCCGTAAACCTCTCGTTGCAGCCGAGCAAGAGATCGATGCAAACCCGAGGGCAAGAAGTGCGAAATTGAGGGTCATTGAAAAACTATAACAGGGAAATCATTGTGCATGTCAATAATGGTTTTGTTGCCGGGCGAACTGGCGGGGTAGAAAAGATTTTTCAACTCGAAAGTTCTAAATATTCCGGATTCAGGGAGCTGCTCAGTAATGCGCGTAAGTTTGATATCGGCGCGTTGTTGCGACCGAAGGCTTTTGTGTATCTGTTGTTCGGTACAGGGATTGTTCTCTTCCAGATACATAATACCCTTTCCATCATCAATCTTGCGAAACAGAATGAAAGGCTTCGCGAGCAGATACAGATGAGATACAGTGTGATCACGGCACAGGAGTTGAAAGTGCATGAACTGCATAGTATTCATAATATTACACAAGCCGCTGCCTCACTTGGGATTACAGCTTCCAGTGTCCCTGCTGTTGAGCTTGATCCGTAAATGATTTGTCGCTAAACGAACAGGAGACTCATGCATAAAAAGCATAACATCGAGAATCAGAATGATCATGAGTTCGGTATGCGACTTGGTATTGTTGTTGTTGTTTTTGCTTTGTTTATCGCAGCAATCATTGTGACGTTGCTGAATATTCAAGTGGTCAATGTTACAAAATACAAGAAGAAAGCAGCACGACAGTATGAGCGGGTGATAACAGAGAAAGCTTTGAGGGGCACCATTCTTGATCGGCATGCTCGTATTCTTGCGGAAAGTATCGAATCCATTACCTTCTCTGCTGATCTCAAGTCTATTAAAAATACACCGTTATTGAATGGAAAAGGCAATCCGGTTCTTGATAAGGTGACCAGAAAACAGAAATTTTTTGATAACACCGAGGCTGTTGCAGCGGTGTTTGCCCGGTCTATTGGGGGAAAAAAAGAATTTTATCTCAATAAATTACGTCGTTCTAAAGGACAGGTAGTGCTTGGTCAGAAAATTCCAGTGGCAAAAGCTCTGCCGATTATACAGGAAAAGATTTTTGGAGTCTCTTTTGAAAAAGTTCCGCAGCGCTCTTACCTGAACGTTGCATCCCAGGTGATAGGAAGTACTGATAGCAAAAACAATGGGATCTGCGGGATCGAACGGCAGCTCAACAAGGAGCTGAAGGGGAGTGACGGGATGATAACTTTTCAGCAGTCATCCGATGGAAAGCGTTATCCTGCTCCTGATGCCCCGCCTCAGCAGTCAATAAAAGGATATAGTGTTGAGTTAACCATCGATGCCGATATTCAAAGCATTGTCGAAGACGAACTGGCAAAGGCGGTCGATAAGTTTCATGCTGATGCCGCTGTAAGTATTGTTATGGATGTTCGTACGGGGGAGATCATTGCCATGGCCAATAATCCAACGTTTGATCTCAATAAGGGAGCAACATGGACTTATGACAGGTCGCGTAACAGGGCGGTGACTGACAGTTATGAACCAGGGTCAACGTTCAAGCTGGTCATGGCATCTGCCGCCACGGAAGTCCTGAAAAGAAAAGCTGAAGACCGGGTGAATGGCATGAATGGGCTTATGCCCCTCTATAATCTTGTTATCAGGGATCATGAACCCTATGGAGATATATCGTTTCGTGAGGCTATCATGCATTCAAGCAATGTTGTTGCAGCCAGGACGGCGATGGAGGTCGGGAGTGAAAAGTTCTATGACTATACGGTGAAGTATGGATTTGGAAGTAAAACAGGTATTGGACTGCTTGATGAGTCTCCCGGAAGAGTCCGGTCGCTGAAGCGGTGGGATAGAACAACACTTCCCTGGATGGGATTTGGCTATCAGGTTATGACGACTCCATTGCAGATATTGCAGGCTTATGCGACCATTGCAAATGACGGAGAGTTGATGAGGCCTTTTATTATAAAGCGGCTTGTCAATGCTGAAGGCAAAATTGTCTGGGAATGTGCTCCCAAGATAGTCCGAAGGGTTGTGTTGGCTCCGACAGCACGATATCTCGGCAAGGAGTATTTTCAGGCGGTTGTGGATAGCGGAACAGCGAAAAATGCAGCAGTGCCAGGCGTTACTGTAGCAGGCAAGACTGGAACTGCAAGGCGTGCTGCCAGCCGTTCTGAGGGAGGTTCTTATGCTAAAGTTGTTTATGTCTCTTCATTTGTAGGGTATTTTCCGGTTGAAGCACCCCGATATGCTATTATAGTGATTGTAGAAAATCCAAAACCGGCCTATTATGCCGCGACGGTTGCGGCACCGGTCTTTTCCAGTATCTCGGCAAGAATGATTGCCTGTTCAGAGGATATCCAGAAAAAGCTTTCCTTCTGTTCTGCGGAAAAGGTCGCTCTTGATTCAGTATCGACTGTTGTTGTTCCAGAACTTACGGGTCTTCAAGGGCATGATGCCCAGCGTTTGCTGAAATGGCATAACCTGGCGATGGAATGTTCAGGAGATATGGACGGATCTGTTACCCGACAGAGTATTGCCCCGGGCCAAAAGGTGCAAAAGAACCAGATAATTAAAGTGACACTGGTATCAACGACGATGAACAAAGCATCCTCATGGCAGCCTTGACGGGAGACTTCGTCCAGATGGCGCTCTCGCCGGAGGAGTTGCTTAAGGGGATTACCTATAGGGCGCTTGCGGGCAATACCAGATCTGTTGATCCTCTTCGCATGGTTACCAGCGATTCGAGAGAGGTCGTGCCGGGTTCACTGTTTGTAGCAGTGAGAGGGTATTGTGCGGACGGTCACCAGTTTATCGGCAGTGCGATACAGCGCGGAGCTCATGCGGTTATCTGTGAAGAGCTTCCGCAGGAAACAGCAGAATCCTGCCTCTATATTATTGTTTCCGATACACGCAAGGCTCTTGCTGAGGCGGCCCGTATTTTTTATGGAAATGCTTCTGACCGTTTGCTGATTATCGGGATTACGGGTACGAATGGTAAAACCACCACGGCAAAGCTGATCACAGCAATGCTCAATTCGAACGGTATTGCTTCAGGGTATATCGGGACAAATCTCTGCATGATTGGAGATCGGAACATTGTACTTGATCGTACTACTCCTGAGGCACACGCACTTCACGCACTTTTCCGCGAGATACTTGAGGCAGGTTGCAAAGCTGTTGTTATGGAAGTCTCCTCCCATGCTCTCGTCCTTCAGCGGGTTTACGGTATCCGGTTTCATGCTGCGGTGTTTACCAACCTGACCATGGAGCACCTTGACTTTCATACCTCCATGCAGGAGTATGCGGTGGCCAAGCAGCAGCTTTTTGATCAGCTCAGTTCCGACGGGTTTGGAGTGTTTAACATCGATGATCCTTATGCTTCTCAGATGGCGGCCCCTGTGGATCATGAACAACAATACTGCTGTACCCTGCAGAGCGGGGTTCGCCAGTCACTGACATGCAGCAGGTATTTTAAGGCTGATATCATCGAGAGTACCATTGAGTCCAGTATTGTTGAACTTCATTTTCCTGAAGCTCTCATCAAGATGAAGGTCAGGCTTCCCGGTATGTTCAATGTTATGAATGTTCTGGAGGCAGCTGCCGTAGGTTCAGGAATGGGACTGCTTCCAGAAAAGATATGTCAATCCCTTTCCGCAGTTTCTGCTGTCGACGGGCGAATGGAGCGAGTTCGTGACACTCGTATGGGGTGGAGTGCTTTTGTTGATTATGCCCATACTCCTGATGCGCTTTACAAAGCGCTTGATACCCTGCACACTCTCAAGTCTGAGGGTTCCCGACTTGTCGTGGTTTTCGGGTGCGGTGGTAACAGGGATAAGGGTAAGCGTTCTGCAATGGGACGTATTGCTTCGGAAATAGCCGATGAAGTTATTCTTACTTCCGATAATCCGCGGGATGAGGAGCCTGAGACCATTCTTGATGACATTGCAAGCGGTATCACCAAGGGTCATTACAGGAGGATCAGTGACAGGGCAGAAGCCATCAGGAGCGCCCTTTCGATGCTTAAACGGAGAGATATTCTCCTCGTGGCGGGGAAAGGACATGAACAGTATCAGGAGATTGCCGGAAAAAAATATTTCTTTTCAGACCGTGATATGATTAAAAAATATATCGAGCAATATTGTTCCGGACTTCCGGAGAAGGAGAAAGAGTGAAAGGTGTATTGAGTGTTCAGGATTTTATGACGTTCGGACAGGTTGTTGCTGCAGAGGAGGAGTTCCTGCCCCTTGCCATTGTTGATCCGGTCGTGGTTATTGATTCAAGAGAGGTGACAGGAGGCGAGCTCTTTATTGCCCTCAAGGGAGAGAAAACAGATGGGCACAGTTACATTGGCGACGTTTTTGACAAAGGCGCAAGCTGGGCGATGATCAGCCGGGAGTGGTATGAGGCTCAGGGTTCGGTTGCACCTCCTCAGGGAAAACGGTTTATTGTCACCGAAGACCCTGTGGCAGGATTGCAGCAGCTTTCCATGATATACCGAGGGACGTTTTCTATTCCTGTTGTGGCTATTGGCGGCAGTAATGGAAAGACAACAACCAAAGAGATGGTTGCATCGGTACTGGCAACCGGATTCAAGGTTCAAATGAGCCGGGGAAACAGGAACAATCATCTTGGCGTTCCTCTCACGCTTCTGCAGTTCAGGCAGGATACCGACATTGCCGTTGTTGAGATGGGGATTAATCACCCCGAAGAGATGGAACTGCTTACCGGAATCGGGCAACCTACTCACGCTCTTTTGACCAATATCGGCCATGAACATCTCGAGTTTCTTTTTGATCTTGATGGTGTTGCCGAGGCTGAACTGAAACTTTTCGAGGATATGAAGCAGCGTGGCGGTATCGTTTTTGTTAATACCGATGATCCCCGTCTGCAAGCGGCAGGTGCTGGACTCGCTGGAAGTATCAGGTACGGAACAGGGGAAAGTGATGATTGTTCATGCTGGAGTCGGGATATTTCAGTGGAGAGTGATGGCCGTGTTTCATTCATGTTATGTTCAGGTTCCGGTTCAGAAAAGGTGACCCTTAATTTAACCGGTAAGCACAATGTTATCAATGCGGTGGCTGCCGCCGCAGTAGGACGGCATTTCGGGCTTTCGATGCGCCAGATCACGGAGGGGCTTGAACGCCTGATTCCCGCTGCCGGCTGGAAACGCCTTGAGGTCGTTGATGCTTGCGGCATCAGGGTACTGAATGACACCTATAACGCCAATTCAGATTCAATGCGCCTTGCGATCAATGCACTTTGTGATCTGCAGTGCAGCGGGAAAAGAGTTGCTGTTCTTGGAGATATGCTTGAACTTGGATCGGCGGCGGATGTTGAACATGAAACAATTGGCAGATATATTCAAATGAGCTCTGTAGACCTATTGTTTACTTATGGAGACAAGGCGAGGTTGATCTGCCGGGAAGCCCCAGGCTGCTGCAGAGGTCATTTTGAGAGCTGCGAAAAACTGTTGGATGTGTTGCTTGATGTGGTGCATGAAGGTGATGTTGTGCTTTTTAAGGGATCAAGGGGTATGAAGCTTGAACAGGTTGTCGAAGCGCTTCTCAACGCACGAACAATAACAAGGTAAGAATAGGGTATGTTTTATTATTTATTAAAGTATATCAACGATGTTTTTCACCCTCCGGTGCTTCGTGTTGTTGAGTATCTCACCTTCAGGGCGAGCGCTGCCGCGATTACAGCGTTGTTGATTACGCTCTTTTTCGGCCCTCGATTTATCAGATATCTGCAGACCCGTTTCATAGAGCCAATCAAGGAGGAGGCGCCTCCGGAACACAAAAAGAAGAAAAAGCTTCCTACCATGGGAGGACTGCTGATTATTTTTTCTGTAGAGATTTCGGTGCTGCTCTGGTCAAAATTCAATGATCCGCATGTCTGGCTGATTATGCTGGCTATGCTGTGGATGGGCGGCATCGGCTTTATCGATGATTACCGCAAAGTCGTGATGAAAATCAAAGGCGGGCTTTCGGCTCGTTACAAGCTTATCGGGCAGGTCTCTCTCGGTTGTATTATTGGTCTTTACACTTGGTTTGATCCAGCTTTTTCGGTGCTTCTTTCTACGACGACGGTGCCGTTTTTTAAAAATCTTACTCTTGATTACGGTTTTTTTTATATACCGATTGTCATTTTCATTATTACCGCAGTGTCTAACGCTGTAAATCTTACTGACGGGCTTGATGGTCTTGCGGCTGGCACGTCTGCTATTGTGGTGACGGGTCTTGGTGGTTTTTCCTACCTCGCGGGAAATGCCGTTTATGCCGTCTATCTTAATATTCCTTTTATACCCGGAGGCGGAGAAGTTGCAGTTGTCAGCATGGCGATTGTTATGGCCTGCGTTGGTTTTTTGTGGTTTAACTCAAATCCAGCCGAAATTATTATGGGCGATACGGGCTCTCTGGCACTCGGCAGTGCTATTGCCGTAATCGCGCTTTTGATTAAACAGGAGCTGCTTCTGCCGGTGATTGCTGGCGTTTTTGTGCTTGAAACGCTCTCAGTTTCCCTGCAGGTACTCTATTTCAAGTACACGAAGATGCGGTTTGGTTATGGAAAGCGAATCTTTCTGATGGCACCTCTTCATCACCATTTTCAGCTGAAAGGCTGGGCTGAGCAAAAGATTGTGATAAGGTTCTGGATTGTGGCGATTCTATTTTTTCTTGTCAGTCTCATGACCTTAAAACTGAGATAATGGCTATGAATCTATCGGGTAAAAAAGTATCGGTTATCGGTGCAGGAAAGAGCGGAATTGCTGCAGCGGAACTTCTCCGCAGAGCAGGTGCCGAGGTGTTGCTCAGTGATCATGGCCGGATTGAAGAACATGAGATGTTGCGTCTTCAGGGGCTGAAGATAGCCGTTGAACATGAAGGGCATTCAGAGAGAGTCTGTGATGCTGATTTTTGTGTCATCAGTCCGGGAATTTCGCCTCAAGTTCAGGTTGTAAAAACTCTTGAGTCCAAAGGCATTCCAATTCTCAGCGAAATCGAAATAGCAGCTCTTTTCTGCAAGGCAAGAATTGTCGGTATTACCGGCACCGATGGCAAAACGACGACATCGACGCTTATTCATCATATCTGCGAGGCTGATGGTCATCAGCAGGGGTATCGCTCATACAGTGTCGGTAATATCGGGGTGCCGTTCTCTTCAAAGGCGCAGGATATGAACCCTGGGGATGTAGCTGTTGTCGAACTGAGCAGTTACCAGCTTGAGCGCTGTTATGCCTTCAGGCCGGATGTGGCTGTCATTACTAATATTACACCGGATCATCTCTCCCGCTATGAAGGTGATATGCGGCGGTATGCAGCGGCTAAATTCAGGATCTATGCGAACCAGTGTGCTGGAGATACGCTTATTTATAATGAGGATGATGCTCTGCTCAGTGAGCATTTTAGAGGCGGGCATTTCCCCTTCAACATTGTCCCGTTTGGTTTGGAGCCTCTGCATGGAGGCGCAAGTGACTGTCGTATTGTTGCGTTAGAAGGGGAGACGATTGTGGTGCGTACTGCCAGCGGGGAAGAGCAGGTGATGGTGATTTCAGCGTTTCTGAAAAACAGTTTTCGAGGGCGCCATAATATCTCTAATGTGCTCGCAGCCATTGCTGCAGCAATGGCTCTGGGGATCAGTTATGAGGTTGTTCGATCGGTTCTCAGAGAGTTCAAAGGGGTTGAACACCGTCAGGAATTTATCATGACGGTGAACGGAGCTGACTGGGTCAACGATTCAAAAGCCACAAACATCAATGCCATGCGTCAGGCGCTTGAAGCGGTACAGGGAAGTTGTGTTCTTATTGCCGGCGGGCGGGATAAAGGTAACGATTATACCTCTATTGCCGGGCTTGTCAGAAAAAAAGTCTCTTTCCTTATTGCAATAGGTGAGTCAAAGGCAAAGATTACTTCAGCATTTGAAGGCATTGTTCCTGTCAAAGAGGCGCTTTCACTTGAAGATGCTGTCTCCCTTGCCTCAGGAGCGGCGGTTGAAGGAGAGACGGTGCTGTTCTCTCCCGGATGCGCCAGTTTCGACATGTTTGAGAATTTCGAGGATCGTGGTATAAAGTTCAAACAATGTGTTTATCACTTACAACCATGCTGAAGAGAGATAGAATTTCTGATTATATAATGGTCGATCCTGCTGAATCGCTTTCGCTGCCTTCACGCGAAGAGGGGATTGCCGGAAAATTAATGATGCTCATTGTTGCCGTTCTCATGTGCATCGGCGTAGTTATCGTCTACAGTAGCGGAGCGGAGTGGGCTAAAAAAAATTATTTAAGTTCTGAATATTTTTTATGGCGTCAGCTTACCTTTTCTTTGCTGGGCATCATTACCATAGTAATGATTGCGCACCTTGACTATCATTTTTTCTGTAAGATCAGCAAGATATTTCTTGTTGGCAGTATTCTTCTTCTGACTTCGCTTCTTGTCTTGAAAGGTATTGGACGGATTTCAGGAGCGGCTCGCTGGATAGGAATCGGGTCATTTTCCTTTCAGGTATCTGATTTTGCGAAATATGCGATTATCTTTCATTTTTCAAGGCTGATAAGCGAAAAACAGAGTTATATAAGAGACCTCAATAACTCTTATTATCCTCTGCTCACGATCCTGATGGTTGTTGTCGCTCTTGTGGCCTTTGAGCCGAACTTCAGCACGGCATCGCTTATTGCCTTGATTGGCTTTATGCTTATGTTTATAGGCGGAGTCAAAATTCGCCATCTCCTTACGACTTTTTTGCTGCTTATTCCATTTGCCGTGGGTTTTGCCATTGCTGCGCCTTATCGACTTCACCGTCTGCACTCATTTACCAGCAAGAATGAAAAAGAGATAAGCTATCAGGTTGTTCAGGCTTTGATCGGCCTGGGAAATGGAGGTTTGTTTGGCCTCGGTATAGGGGCCAGCAAGCAAAGGGAGTATCTCCCGCTGTCGTATAATGATCTGGTGTTTGTTGTTATCGGAGAGGAATACGGGATGGTCGGAGCTGTTGCCATCATAGCGCTTTTTACGGTTTTTTTGGTCTGTGGCCTTATTATAGCCAAGCACGCTCCTGATAATTTCGGAAAATACGTTGCCGCAGGTATTACCATGGCGATTACTCTTTTTGCTTTTATCAATATTGCTGTTGCCTGTCATCTGATACCGACCACCGGTGTAGCGCTTCCGTTTATCAGCTACGGCGGTACCGCACTTCTGCTCAACTCTCTCGGAGTCGGCATTCTTATCAGTATATCACGTTACAAGAAATGGGCGTTGGAAAAGAGTGTTCAGTCCGATGCGTCAGCAAGGGAGATGGCATGAAGGTGCTTTTTGCCGGTGGCGGAACGGGTGGCCATTTATACCCGGCCGTCGCTATGGCAGGAGAACTCCAGAAGCTTGTTTCCAATATTGGTATTTCATTTGCTGGTACTGCTGGAGGTATAGAGTCGACCGAAGTGCCGAGACTCGGCTTTCAGCTCCATCTTATTCCTGTCAGAGGGTTGAAAAGAGGGCGGACACTTACCGATATGATTGCCAATGTCAGCGTTCTTAACGATTTTGCAGTGGCCTTGTGGCGTGCGATTACGCTTGTTCGTCACGAAAATCCTGATGTCGTTGTCGGAACAGGTGGGTTTGTCAGTGCTCCGTTGCTTCTTGCAGCTCAGCTTCTGCGTAAAAAAACACTCATCCAGGAACAAAACGCATTTCCTGGTGTAACGACAAAACTGCTTTCAATACTTGCCTGTGAAGTGCATCTCTCTTTTGAAGAGGCCAGAGTATTTATGGTCAAAAAAAAGAGCGTCTTTGTTTCAGGCAATCCTGCGCGTTCGTTTGAGCATCAGGATTCGTCAGTCGCTAGAGGCTGCTTCAATCTTCAGGAAAAGCGCCCCACCCTTCTTGTTTTTGGAGGGAGTCGTGGAGCTCGCTCGATAAACAATGCCGTGCTTGAGCACCTGAACGAGATCACTGTTTCGGCAAATCTTCTCTGGCAGACAGGTGCACTTGATTTCGAGCGGATAAAAAAGCAGGTTGTGCCATCTCCTTATGTATGGCTGGCTCCGTACATTGAAGATATGGGCTCAGCGTACAGTGCGACTGACCTTGTGTTGTGTCGGGCAGGTGCATCAACGATTGCCGAGCTTACCAATCTTGGGAAGCCATCGGTTCTTGTTCCCTATCCTTATGCGACCGGAGATCATCAGCGGTATAATGCCAGGGCGCTTGTCAGTAACGGGGCTGCTCTTATGATTGATGATGCCGTCCTCGGTGAACAGCGATCGGTCAAGACTATTCTGGAACTGTTGCTTAATCCGGAAAAACTGAAAAACATGGGAGTTGCGTCCCGCAAACTGGCATATCCGGAAGCAGCCCATCAGCTTGCTCTCAGAATCATTGGTCTTGGAAAAAAACATTAAGAAAGAGAGCTCACACATGGAACTTGGGAAAACAAAAAGCGTTCATATTGTTGGAATCGGAGGAGCCGGAATGAGTGCTATAGCAGAACTGCTTCTGAAGTCTGGCTTCGGGGTTTCCGGCTCTGATCTTTCATCTGGCGAGGTAACTGAAAAACTTGCCGAGCATGGAGCAATAATCTATCGGGGACATCGGGCTGAGCAGATTGCATCATGCGATGTTGTTGTCTACTCATCAGCGATCAGACCGGAAGAGAACATAGAAATTCTGGCAGCCGAAAAAGCCGGTATTCCTGTTATTAAACGGGATGAGATGCTCGGTGAGCTTATGCGCTATAAATATGGGATATGCATTGCCGGCACCCATGGCAAGACAACCACTACCGCCATGATCGCCACCATGCTTATCGAGTCGGGAGAGTCTCCTACGGTCATGATTGGCGGGATATCGGACTATCTGAAAGGGAGTACTGTTGTCGGAGAGGGTAAGTATATGGTGATCGAGGCCGATGAGTATGACCGTGCTTTTTTAAAACTTACCCCTACCATTGCTGTTGTCAACAGTCTTGAGTCCGAACACATGGATACCTATGGTACGCTCGAAGAGCTGAAACAGGCCTTCATTGTTTTTGCCAACAAAGTGCCGTTTTACGGGCGAGTGATTTGTTGTGTGGACTGGCCGGAGATCAGAAAAATCATACCGTTAATGAACCGTCTTCATACGACGTTTGGGATTGACGAGCCGGCTGATGTGATGGCAACGGACATTGTGCTTGAAAAACAACGAGCCATTTTTACACTCCAGGCCTATGGCAGTGAGTATCGGGATGTCTGCATCAATGTACCCGGTCGACACAATGTTCTTAATGCTTTGGCAGCTTTTTCAGCAGGAATTGAGCTGGGGATCATGCCGGAGCGTTTGATTGCGGGGCTTGGCAGGTACAGCGGTATGAGAAGAAGGTTTCAGGTGAAATACGACAATAGTGCCGGACTTATGGTGGTTGATGATTACGCACACCACCCTTCTGAAGTCAAGGCGACCGTCAAAGCGGCAAAAAGCGGATGGGCGGATTCAAAAATCATTGCTGTTTTTCAGCCACATTTATTTTCCCGTACCAGGGAGTTTGCCGATGAATACGGATGGGCACTTTCAAGAGCGGATATTGTTTATGTAGCCGATGTCTATCCAGCCCGTGAAAAAGCGTTGGATTATCCGGGAGTCAGCGGGGAGTTGGTTGCTCTTGCTGTTCGAAAGGCCGGCGGAAAGCATGTCGAGTTTATTGCCGACCGGGAGACTCTCTTTTCAGCACTTGTAGAACATGGAGTCAATGGGAACATGCTCCTTTTCATGGGTGCCGGAGATATTACTTCCCTTGCTACAAGAGTTGCCGAAGTCTGCCGTGAGGAAGCTCTGCGGGCATGAGGCGATACGATGACAGGATTTGAGAAAGCCTTTATTTATGCCTGATTCAGAACAACAGGAAGATCAGGGTCATTTCCCTGACACCGTCGCTCAGTCATCTCTTGACGGTGCCGATGCGGGTGCAAATGGATGCGATCCTGTTTCGGGTAATTCCGATAACGGGAGAATGAGGGCGTTTACTGTCGTCATAGCGTTGTGCGTTCTTGCGGCACTGGCTTTTTATTCGTCCCAATGGACGAGCGAGGTTGTTGTAAGGGATGTTCTTGTTGAGGGGGTTTCAAGTCCTGTCGCAAAGGATTTGTCATCAAGCATGAATGTCTATAAAGGCAGAAGGCTGCAGGAACTTGATATCGAAGCATTAAAAAAGAGGATTATGCTCTTTCCTTATGTGAGGGATGCCGCGATCCGCAAGGAACTGAATGGAATTGTCCGGATCAGGGTTACCGAGCGCGTGCCGATGGCCTTGACGGAAATGAATGGACAAACCCTTGCTATTGACACTGAAGGATTTCTTTACCCTGAAATAAAACAGTCGTCGGAGCAGTTCCCGAAATTGCTTCGAGTTTCCGGTATAAGCCGGTTCAAAGCGGCGGGGGATAGTCTGCGGCAGCTTGACAGTCGTGATGTCGAACTGCTCCGTCAATTTGTTGAGGCATTTTCTATGAGTGATTATGCGCGACTTCTTATTCGCGAACTCCATTTTGAACAAAACAATATGACATACTGTCTTGCAGTCCAGGCTCCAACTCGTTTTATTGTTGGTAATGATGGTAATTTCAAGGAAAAGTTGAAAAAATTTGAGATATTCTGGCAAAGAGTTATTTCCAAAAAGGGTTTTGGATCTTATGGAACTGTGGATCTGAGGTTCAGAGAGCGGGTCTTTACCAAGGATTTAGTCTCGCCTGAGATGAAGCAGGATACACTTCAGTGATAATCATGCAGGAATAGAAAAATGCTGAAAAGCAATATCGCGGTAGGTCTTGATATCGGCACAACCAAGGTGTGCGTTGTTGTTGCCGAAAAAGATGAAATAGGAAAACTCAATGTTCTTGGAAAAGGACGTTCTAATTCCGATGGTCTTCAGCGGGCAACGGTCGTCAATATCAATAAGACCGTTGAAGCGATCAAGGCTGCTGTCGCAGATGCCGAGCGGGAGTCGTCCATTCGTATTCTCGGCGTCAATGTTGGAATTTCCGGAGCGCATGTCCACTGTATTCACAGTAATTCGGAAATCAGCATCAACCAGACAGGGATTGTTAATGAATCCGATGTAAAGCGTTTTCTTGAAAAGGCCAAGACCAACATCAGGTATCTGGATATTGACCATGAAATTATTCATGTCATTCCTCAGGAATTCATTGTTGATGATCAGGAGGGACTTCTTGACCCGATAGGCATGGCAGGGACGACGATGCGAGGCAGCGCATATATTGTTGTCGGTCTGAGAACAAAGATTCGTAATATCAAACAGTGTGTCGAAAAGGCAGGGCTGGAGATCAGTGCGCTTACCTTTGAGCCGATAGCCTCTGGTATGGCGGTCATGAAGGAGCGGGAAAAGAAAAGCGGTGTGGTGGTCATTGATATTGGAGGAGGCACTACGGAAGTGGCCATCTATATAGACGGAGCCATCCGCTACTCCGAGGTTATCAAAGTCGCAGCAAATGATGTCACTCATGATCTGGCTCATGGAGTGAAGGCTCTTTATGAAGTGGCTGAGGACCTGAAACTGAAACATGGTTGCGCATACAACCCGATCAGCGGTGAGGATGAGGATATTCTTATTGAAGGTATCGAAGGCCGCCCGCAGAAATCCTTTCCCAAGAGTTCGCTGACGATGATCATTGAAGCAAGGATGATGGAGATATTGGAACTTGTGCGGGATTCAGTCAAAAGATCCGGTTATTTTGAATATATCAATGCCGGTGCAATCATCACTGGAGGTGGCTCTCTTCTGCCGGGTACTGAAGAACTTGCCCATGATGTTCTGGGGCTGGATGTCCGGATCGGCTATCCCGAAGGGGTGTCGGGCGGAATCAAGGGTTCTGTTAACAATCCGATGTATGCTACGGTTATGGGGCTTGTCGCCTATGTATTTCAAAACAATATCTCATCAACTGATCATAGCTTCACTTCAACAGCCGAGGTGATTCCGCCTGAAATTCCCGCGCAAATCATGGAGGAACCTGAGGAGCAGGTGCCGAATCCTGCAGGAAAAAAAATTGTGGAGCGGATGAAGAAGTTCTGGGATAATCTATGATGAAGGATAATACAAACAGCCTTTTTACAGAGGAGAACTGATCAATGGCATTTGAGCTGGATCCCGGACTGTTCGACAGTGACCAGGGCAAAGGGGTTACCATACGAATCGTTGGCGTCGGTGGTTGTGGTGGCAATGCTGTAAACAATATGATTGACCGTAAAATAAGTGGCGTTGAATATATTGTGTTCAACACAGATCGTCAGGCACTCCTTAACTCGAAAGCTCCTCTCAGGGTGCAGATAGGGAAGAAAGCAACCAACGGGCTCGGTGCCGGTGCTGATCCTGCCAAGGGTCGGCAGGCGGCTGATGATGACCGGGAAATAATTGCCGCTCAGCTGAGAGGCGCAGATCTTGTGTTTATTGCCGCAGGTATGGGCAAGGGTACCGGCACCGGAGCCGCCCCTGTTATTGCTTCGATCGCCAGGAATATGGGCATACTCACCATCGGAGTTGTTACCAGACCGTTCAACTTTGAAGGCCAGGTCAAGGCGAAGATTGCTGACGGAGGGATCACTGAACTGCGTAAATATATCGATACGCTTATCCTCGTTGAAAATGAAAAGATACTGAGTATTGCCGAGGAGGGGGTAAGCGCTACTGAAGCGTTCAACATGGCCAATGATGTCTTGTACAGGGCTGCGAAAGGCATTGCGGATATTATTACCCGTCATGGACATGTCAACGTCGATTTTGCTGATGTTCGAAGCATCATGTCCGGTGCCGGAGATGCCGTTATGGGTTCTGCTGCGGCTGCGGGTGATCGCCGTGCACTGAAAGCTTCATCGGATGCGCTCAACAGCCCCCTTCTTGAAGGAGTATCAGTCAAGGGAGCCAAAGGCGTCCTGGTCAACATTACCGGCGAAGTGACCATGAGGGACATGTCGGATGCGATGAACTATATTGAAGAGCAGGTCGGCAGTGATGCCAAGATTATCAATGGCTATGTGGATGAACCCCAGGTATCGGGTGAAATAAGGGTGACGGTTATTGTGACCGGCTTCAAGCGAAAAGAGCAGACGGAAGGAAAAGAGCCTGTTGTCCGGCTTCCGGTTACTCCTGTGCAGGGGCTTCGATCAGGTCAGTCAGCTCCATCGGTCAGACATGCCGCGTCTATGTTTCCAGAGCGGCAGGAAGACGATTTGCGTATTCCTGCTTATATCAGAAGACAGTTATCGATACATGATCCTCGTGATGCCGAGAATAAGAAAAATGCTCCTCGTGAGGCAGATAATAATCCGTTGAATACCACTGGGAGTGGGAAGCACGAAGATAAAATTCAGAAAGGGCTGCCCGATACACCTGCTTATCTTCGCAGGAAGAACACCGGAATCTGAAGCTCTTTTTTTTTGATAAACGAAGTAAAGGATTAAATGAACTATTGTAAGCTTTCCGCAGAAGATGCGGTAGCAAAAATTAAGTCGGGGGACAGGGTTTTTTTGCATACAGCCGCGGCAACACCGCAACGATTGATCGAAGCGATGGTTCAGCGATCGGCTGAGTTGAAAAATGTTGAAATTGTCAGTCTTCATACAGAGGGTGAAGCTGCCTACACAAGACCGGAATACCGTGAAAGTTTCAGATTGAATGCACTGTTTGTCGGTAAAAATGTTCGTCCGTCGGTTCAGAACGGAGACGGTGATGCAATTCCTGTCTTTCTGAGCGATATACCCTCCCTTTTCCGTACGAATATTCTTCCGCTTGACGTAGCACTGGTGCATGTTTCACCTCCTGACCGTCACGGTTACTGCTCTCTTGGTGTTTCAGTCGATGCCACTCTTGCTGCTGTTCACTCGGCTAAGCTGGTTATTGCCCAGGTAAATCCGAACATGCCCCGTACCCACGGTGAAGGGATGCTTCATATCAGCAAGATTCATGCGATGATTGATGTGTCGGATCCTATTCTGGAAACACCAAGACGCGCCTTGAGTGATATTGAGATTCGCATCGGCAGCCATATTGCCTCTATCGTTGAGGATGGGGCTACGCTTCAGATGGGCATTGGCGCTATTCCCGATGCAACACTTGCTGCGCTTTCCGGCCACAAGGATCTGGGTATTCATTCTGAAATGTTTTCGGACGGGGTTATTGACCTGGTCGAGAAAGGGGTGATTAACGGTCGTAAAAAGAGGAGTCATAAGGAGATTATTGTCGCCAGTTTTCTTATCGGTACCAGAAAGTTATATGATTTTGTGGACGACAATCCACTGGTTGCGATGCTGCCTTCCGATTATGTCAACGATACCCGGGAAATCAGGCGAAATCCCCGTGTGACCGCTATCAACAGTGCTCTCGAAATTGACATGACCGGCCAGGTCTGTGCTGATTCGATAGGTCAGAAATACTATTCAGGTGTCGGCGGCCAGATGGACTTTATACGCGGTGCGGCGCTGTCCGAAGGCGGCAAGCCGATTATTGCGCTGCCGTCCACCACCAGTAAAGGGTTGTCGAGGATTGTGCCTCAGCTAAAGATGGGGGCTGGTGTTGTTACGACCAGAGCTCATGTGCAGTATGTGGTTACCGAGTTTGGTATTGTCAACCTGCATGGCAAAAATCTCCGCCAGAGAGCTGAAGCGCTTGCAAGCATTGCGCACCCGGATTTCAGAGAGGAGATCTCTCGTCAGGCACATGAGCTTTATGGCTCTTATGGCAAGGGGTACAGGTAATATTTTTATTTCACTGACCTGACCCCAATGATGCTGGCCATGCGTCCTGTTGTTCCCTTATCGCGCCGATAGGAAAAAAACATGCTGCTGTCTGAAAATGAGCAGAATTGCGATCGTTCGATATTCGATGCAGGAATACCTGATGCCAGCAGCTGCCGGTAGTTTACCGCGCTGAGATCAAGCAAGTATTTATCTTCCGAAAAAGGGGAACGCAGACAGTTATCTGCCGGAAACTCCCTTGCTACCTCCATGCCAACCTCGTATGCATCCAAGGAAATTCCTGTTCCAATATAGGCGATGCACTCCGATGGAATTGAGCAGAAGTGCTTCTGCATGGCAGCAAGAGTTTTCATGACAATCCGCCCGGCACTCCCTTTCCATCCGGCATGAACAGCTCCCACCGCATGATGCATCGGGTCAAAGAGAAGCACCGGAAAACAGTCGGCCGTCGAGATGCATAAAAAAAGATTTTTTGTGTCGGTAATGAATGCGTCATAACCCTGGTATCTTCCGGGGGTTTCAGCTTTCAGTATTTCCGTGCCATGCACCTGAACGGAGCTGACCATGCTCTGGGGATTGATACCGGCCGATTTGCAGAGCCGCATGGTGTTTGTATGAACACATTCCGCACTGTCTTGGGTATTCAAGCCCAGATTCAGAGAGGAATAGGATCCTTCGCTCACTCCTCCTCTTCTGGTGCTCTGCAGGGCAATGAGTTCATTGAATTCCCTGAAACACTCAGGAACAATATATTGTGGAGACACAGTTATCAGGTTTATTTGGTTTGTCGGCAAGAATGCGTGTAAGGGTTCATTATTTCAGCAAGAGATAGTATCTTCGAGTTCATGACGGATCTTTCCTGCAAACAAGGATGCTCAACAATGAGAAAACCTGATGAAGAGAGCTATCCTGATCAATTCGGGCGTTCTGTTCGAGCGATTTCGGATTATATGGGTCTGGGCCTGCAGATAGCCGTAAGTTTTGCCTTTTTTGTCTTGCTTGGCTTTTGGGCGGATGGCAAGCTTGGTACTTCACCACTTCTGCTCCTTGCCGGTGTTGTCCTTGGTATGGTTGGTATGGCTCTTGTTCTTATGAAAGTAGTGCGCCAGGCCAACAAAAAAAAATAAAGCATATCGCTTTTATGCAGTTGTTAATCAAGAAAGAGAAGGGAGATATGAAGCCATTGTTTGAATTTTTTATTAAGTTGTGTATCTTGTCCGTCATTTTATGGGGCGTTATTTTTGCAGGACTTGATCCCGGACGTGTTGACTATCACTCGGTATTTCTTGCCTGGATAATGGTGGTTGCCAATACTGTTGCCGGATATCTGCTTTTTGATTACGCACTTGATAAGGAATCAGCGGTATTCACCAAGTTTGTTTTCGGCGGACTGACTTTGCGGTTGCTTCTGCTGATGGTTCTTGTAGCTGTTGTCATTATCAGGAACCTTGCAGTTGTTAACGAATTTGTCTTTTCATTTTTTGCGTTTTACTGTATCTATGTGATTGTTGAAATTCTCGGGTATCAAAAGAAAAACAAACAGAAAAAGAAAACTGCATGAAACGGGTAAACGTCATACAGCCTAAGGCTCTTCTCAAAGTTATTGCTCTTCTTGTGCCACTTCTCTTCAATGCGAATGGCCTTGCTTTTGCCGCGTCCTCACAGACATCAGACCTCACTAAAAACAGTGTCGCCGCTGTTGCTTCTCCGGTCGTTTCCGCCCCTGCAGCTGAAGCTGCTCATGGTGCCGAGGCTCCTGAAGGAGAGGAAAAGGCAGGTGATGTTATTATGCATCACATTCTCGATAACTCTGTTTTTGCTTTTGAGCCGTTCGGTTCCATCAATCTTCCGAAAATAGTTGTTGGGGGATATGATATTTCGGTCACGAAACATGTGGTGATGCTCTGGGTGGTTGCAGCACTGCTTTTGACGGTTTTTTCCGCAGTCGGCGGCAGTTACAAGAAGCTGACAAACCGTCAGGCGCCAAAGGGCCTTGCCAATGCCATGGAAGCGCTTGTAGAGTTTATAAGGCTTGATGTAGCAAAGTCAAACATTGGTCATGGCTATGAAAAGCATCTTCCCTACCTGCTGACGGTTTTCTTTTTTATTCTCTTCTGTAATCTGCTTGGTCTTATTCCCTACGGAGCAACAGCTACAGGGAATGTCAACGTTACCCTGACTCTGTCCGTGTTCACGTTCTTCGTTACCCAGATTTCCGCATTCAAGGCTCATGGTGTCAAAGGGTATCTTCAGCACCTTACCGCAGGGACGCACTGGTCTCTCTGGATCATCATGGTTCCCATTGAGATTATCGGTCAGTTTACGAAACCGTTTGCGCTTACCGTTCGTCTTTTTGCAAACATGACGGCGGGTCATATCATCATTCTCAGCCTGATCTTCATCAGTTTCATTCTGAAAAGTTACATAGTCGCTGTTGCTGTTTCGGTTCCGTTTGCCATTTTCATCTATCTGCTTGAACTCTTCGTTGCGTTCCTGCAGGCATTTGTTTTTACCATGCTTTCCGCACTCTTCATCGGCCTTGCTACTGCGCACGAAGGACATGACGAGCCGGCTGCCGGAACGGCGCATCATTGATATGATCTCAGAATTTCTCTTATGGTGATATTTTTTTTCAAGCGCTTTTAAAACTGCTAATTATCCCTTAGCAAAAAACTCACAACAAATAAACGGAGGTACTTACAAGATGGAAGGTTTAGGTTTAGCTTATTTAGGTGCAGGTCTTGGCGCCGGTCTGGCTGTTATTGGTGCAGGTCTTGGTATTGGTAATATTGCCGCTTCAGCCGCTGAGGGTACCGCCCGTCAGCCGGAAGCTACTTCAGATATCCGTACTACCATGATTATTGCTGCAGCTCTTATCGAAGGTGTTGCATTGTTCGGCGAAGTTATCTGCGTGCTTCTTGCTCTTAAGTAATATTGAGCACTTGTAAAGACTCAATACAGAAGATATCTCGATTGCGGCTGTTGTTCATGGTCGCAATCGGGCTTTATTAACCGTTAAAGGAAACATTGTTCATGCTTACGTCAGGAATTATACTTCTTGCCGGTAGTCTTCTGAGCCCGAATCCCGGTCTTATTTTCTGGACTGCGATCACGTTTGTGATTGTGCTGCTTATTCTCAAGAAGATTGCCTGGGGACCGATTCTCACAGCTTTGGAAGAAAGGGAAAAAGGCATTCAGTCATCCATTGACCGAGCGCATCAGGCAAAGGATGAATCTGAAGCTATTCTGCGTAAAAACAAGGAACTGCTTGCAAAAGCTGATGCTGAATCTGACAGGATTATCCGTGAAGGACGGGATTTTGCCGAAAAACTTCGTGCTGATATCTCTCAGAAAGCTCAGTCGGAAGCTCAGAAAATGATTGCCTCGGCAAAAGAAGAAATAGAGCAGGAAAAGCGCCGTGCGCTCGATGTCCTGAGAAATGAGGTTGCTGATCTTGCCGTAAAGGGCGCTGAAAAAATTATCAAGACCAATCTTGATGCAGATATTCAGAAGAGGATCGTTGACAGCATGATTCAGGATCTTTCAACAAAACGTAACTGAAACAGGTCACGACATGTCAAGTGTAATTACAAGCCGACGATATGCTTCCGCTCTTCTTTCAGCCGCTGAAAGGGGTAATTTTCTCGATCAGATTGTCGAAGAGCTTCAGGTGGTAAAGGTTGTTCTTGAACATTCCCGCGATCTCGTTCAAGCTTTGCGCAGTCCTCTTGTCAAAGGCGATAAAAAAATTCATATCCTTGAGGAGATATTCAAGGATTCCATCGGGGAAAAATTGTTTATTTTTTTAAAGCTGGTTGCCAGAAAAAAACGTGCAGGGCTTCTGCCTGAAATTATTGACGAATTCCAGGTTCTTCTTGACGACAAAAGGGGAATCATCAATGTTGATATTACCAGTGCGGTCACACTATCCGAAGAACAGTCCAACGAACTGCTGAACCGTCTTGAAGTCTACACCGGTAAGAAAATCCGGCCGAGGATGGCTCTTAATGAAGCCCTTATCGGTGGTGTTTCCGTTAAAATTGGCGATACCATATTTGATGGCACCATCAGTCATCAGCTTCAGAGGTTCAGGGAAGCACTTGTTGCGGAAAAGGCATAATAAGCAGTCTGTACCTGAAAAGTTTCAAACTGTCGATAGCCTGCTTATGCAGGCTATTTTTTTAAACTTTTTTGCTGTATTTTTGATGGCGTAACAAAATATGCAGCGCTGAAATATCGGGGCTTTAGCTCAGTTGGTAGAGCGTCTCGTTCGCAATGAGAAGGTCAGGGGTTCGACTCCCCTAAGCTCCACAACCGGTATTGACAAGCTTCCAGTAATTGCCTTAAGTGTTCTGTTTCTTATGCTGCAGTTTTGTATTATACGGTTCAGGTTTATAATAAAAGAGGATAATGGAGTTTGATCTATGTCGGTTGCCAGATTTGTTTCACGTGCCGTATTGATGCTGTTTGCGATAGGATTATTGATGAGTTCAGGCTGTTCGTCTTCCAAACCCGAAGTCGCTCCGACGGCAACGGCTCTTGTCAGTGAAGGTTATGCCAAAGCGGAGAAGATGTATGTTGCCAAGGATTATGATAGCGCCGCTCTCACGCTTGAATCTCTGCTTGTGACTTCACGGGCGACGGCGCTTGAGGATCGTGTGCTTTTTCTTCTTGGTCAGGTGTATTATCATTCCGGACAGTATCTGCTTTCTTCAGAAATATTTACGCGGCTATTAAAGCAGGTGCCCTCGACTCCTTATGCTCCAACGGCACAGTTTCTGATAGCAAAATCGCATGAAAAGCTTTCTCCATACTATGAACTCGATCAACAGGAGACCGTTAAAGCCATAGATCAATTCTCCATTTATATGGATCTCTATCCCGCGCCGGATGACTCAAAGATAAAAAGTGATGTTGAGACATATAGGGAACTGCTGAAGATCAATCCCGAAAACCCATCCTATAAAAAGAGTTATGCGAAGGCTAACGCTGAACTTGCCAAGCTTGATTCCTTGAAATATGCAGAAAAGGCAATTCCTGTATTGAGAGATAAACTGGCAAAAAACGCCTATTTCATTGCGCGTCACTATGTTCAGCTCAAAAAATACAAGGCCGCCGTTATTTTTTACGATGAGATCATAAAGCGTTATTCTGATACAGCCTATGTTCAGCAGGCCTGGGCCGGAAAAATTGATGCGCTGATAAAACGTCAGAAATGGTTTGAGGCCGGTCAGGTACTTGATCAGTTTGTTCAGCTCTACCCTGCCAGGCAGCAGGAGATGAAAGGGACAAGAGAAAAAATCAATCAGAATCTTAAAAACAACTGACCGGAGGCTGCACGTGCATCTGGCGGTTTTAGGCGGAACCTTTGATCCGCCGCACAACGGTCATCTCGCTCTCTGTCTCTATGCCAGAGAACTCCTCGAAATCGAAAAAATTATTATTTCAGTTTCTAATAACCCTTTTAAACACAGCAGGGGAGCAACAGATCAACAGAGAAAGTGCATGGCCGAGCACCTCTCTTCGGAAATCAATCGAACAGGTACCTCCAGTCAGGTAAGCGGTTGGGAACTTGAAAAACGCCAGCCATCATACACGGTCGATCTTCTCAAGTATATCCGCCAACTTTACCCCCACGACAGAGTGACCCTGCTTGTCGGTGAAGACAGCTTCAGGGAGTTTCACTTGTGGAAAGATTATAAACAGCTTTTTTCTTTATGTGATATTGTGGTGTTCAGAAGAACAGCATCAGAGGTCAGTGCCCCTCTCCAGAACTCTCTGCAGCAGAATGGATCGATCGTGGTTATAGATTTTGCCTGCGAAGTTTCATCAACTGAGATCAGGGAACTTGTTGCATCAGGGAAAAGCGTTTCACGACTTCTCCCTCCCTCCGTCAACCGGTATATCATCGAAAACAATCTATACAGGAACACACCGTTAACTACATTGACTCCGGAGCAGAAACGCCGAGAATCCTGAAGCCATTGCGCAATACCTGACGGGTCGCCAGAGCAAGAAAGAGTCTCGCCTTGCAGATATCCGCTTCTGCTTTGATAATAGGGCACTCCTGGTAGAACCTGTGAAAGAGTTCAGCGACTGAGTGCAGGTACTCCACCATTTTTTGAGGTTCAAGCAGTCGGACGCTCGCTTTTATCCTATCAGGATAATCAAGCAGGGCAAATCCAAGCTGAAGTTCCGCCGGCGAGGTGAGTAACTGCAGAAGATGATATTCCGTGTTGGATTCAGGATCAAATCCGGTTTCCTGCAGAGCCATACGCAGGAGACTGCAGATTCGTGCATGAGCGTACTGCAGATAGAAGACCGGATTTTCCTTGGACTGTTTTTTAGCCAGTTCGACATCGAAATTTAAATGTGAATCTTTACTCCGCATGATGAAAAACAGTCTTGTAGCGTCAGCGCCGACATCATCAATTAAATCGTCAAGCAGATCAGCATTGCCTTTTCTTGTTGACATTTTAAGGGTCTGTCCGTCAACCGTTGTCGTCACAAACTGATTGATGGCGATTTTGATCCGCTCGGTATCGTAACCGAGAATTTTCAAAGCTTCAATGACATCAGGATACTCATCAATGTGATCGGCACCGAAAACATTGACCATCATGGCAAAGTCACGTTCAAACTTTGAGATATGGTAGCCGATATCGGGTAGGCGATAGCTCGGTTCACCGGTGGATTTGACTAATACCTTATCCTTTTCCTGGCCGAGCTTTGTTGTCAGAAACCAGGTTGCTCCATCATATTCAGCAATAAATCCGTTCTCTCTCAGGGCCTCAATGACTCTCTGGTTGGCGGTTATGCCGGCTTCATCGGGGGTATAAAGAGTATGTTCATTAAAAAAAGAGTCATGACGTATGCCGAGCCGTTCAAGCGTCTTTTTAATTGAGCTGAAAATGATGGTCTCCGCGCTCTCTTTAAAGGTCAGCACGGTACTGTCTTCAGCAAGGGCGGCGCCATGCTCGCTGTATATATTTTCGGCAATATCCTTGATGTACTCGCCCTTGTAATGTGTTTCAGGGAACTCCTTCTCTTTGCCGCAGCGTTCGAGATAGCGGAATCGGACTGATTCTCCGAGAATCTGCATCTGCCGTCCGGCATCGTTGAAATAATACTCCCTGGTGACCTCGTACCCCTGGGTTGCAATAAGATTTGCAATGCAGTCTCCAAGGACGCCGCCCCGACCTCGTCCAATGGTCAGGGGACCTGTTGGATTGGCACTGACATATTCCACAATCGCTCTTTTTCCTGTGCCGACGGATCCTTTTCCGTATGCGTCTCCCTCATGCAGCACCTGCTGAAGAGAGCGCATGATAAAAAAAGAGGTAAGATGAAAATTAATAAAACCCGGTCCTGCTACTTCAATCTTAGCAATGGTATCGGGCGGAAAAACAAGATGCTCAATAATCTGCTGTGCAAGTTCCCGAGGGTTTCTTCGACACTCTTTTGCCGTCAGCAAGGCTATGTTTGTCGAAAAATCACCAAACTTCTTTTCCGCAGGCTGCTCGATGATAATCTGTTTGTTAGTCTCAATACCTGTGGATCGAAGAGCGCTTTTGATGACAGGAATAAAAAAATCATGCATGTTGCTTCTTTTATAAAAGGGTCACGGGTTGGTTTGTAGAGAGAGTTTTACAAAGAACATCTACAGAGATCTCTGTAAAATCATCAATAATCTGAACAATATTATCAAAACCGCTGAATGCATCGGCGCTGTTTGTTGTCGTTACGGCAACACATCTCATTCCGGCTCTTCTGGCTGCTTCAACTCCAGGCAGAGCATCCTCAAAAACAATACATGCAGCCGGATCGACCTCCAGCAGTTCGGCGGCACGCAAAAAAATATCAGGATGAGGTTTTCCGTGTTCTACCTGATAAGGGTTCACAATCGCCCGAAATTTGCCGGTTAGGTTCAAAAGGTCGAGCACATAGTCAATATTCCGAGGCCCGGCACCGGTTCCAATGCCAAGTCGTACTGCTTTGTGATCAGCAGCATCAAGAAACTCCCAGAGACCGGGCATGGGTTTGATGAGCTCGCGTGACTTGACCCGGTAGAGGAAATCCTTGAGTTCGGTAAACCGCTCGGCCTCAGCCTCACTGATATTCGGGTCGAGAAAGTAGCGAAGCACATCAAGGCCTTTCATGCCTGCCGTTTCGACCAGGTACCTTTCGGTATCAAGACCCTCCAGGCCGAAATCCTTGAAGAGTTCAACCCAAGAGTCAGCATGAAATCGCATGTTATCGGTCAGCACCCCGTCCATATCAAAAATAAAGGCGCTTTTGTTATCGTTCAGCATTCCTGAAAAAATTTAGAGATCAGTTTGTTTCCCCAAGCTTCATGGCGCATCTCACTTCCTGCATGGTTTCGTGGGCAATGACTTTTGCCTTTGCCTCTCCTTCAAGCAGAATGTTTTTTACAAGGTCAAGGTGCGATTCGTAATACCGCCGTTTTTCAATCAGAGGCGCCAGTTCCTGTGAAATATTTGCGGCGCACAGTTTCTTGCAGTCAACACAGCCAAGCGAACCGGCACGGCAATCAGCATCTAAACTGCGGAGCTGTTCCGGGGAAGCAAACTTTCCATGGTAACTGAATACCGTGCAGATTTCAGGATGCCCGGGATCGTTTTTACGGATTTTTGCGGTATCAGTAACAGCGGTGCGCATTTTTTTCAGGACATCGTCAGGTGCGTCTGAAAGCAGAATGGTATTGCCCAGAGATTTTGACATTTTAGCCTTCCCATCCAGACCGACAAGACGTGAAAATTTAGTTATTTTTGGCTCAGGCTCAGGAAAGACCTCACCGATCAGAGGATGCGGGTAGTGATTGTTGAATTTACGGGCGATCTCCCTGGTGATTTCCACATGAGGAATCTGGTCTTCACCGACAGGAACAACATTGCCCTTGTAAAGCAGAATGTCGGCTGCCTGCAGAACAGGATAGCCGAGATGACCGTAAATCAATGACTCCATATTGAGATCGCGGACCTGCTCTTTCAAAGTAGGGTTTCTTTCGAGACGGGATGATGTAATCAGCATGGCAAACAACAGAAACAGTTCAGCATGCTCTTTGATCTGCGACTGGCGGAATACCGGGCTTTTTTCAGGATCAATACCGGCAGCGAGCCAGTCGATCAGCATGTCAATCGTGTGGCTGTAGATATCACCGGTTTCAAGAGATGTCGTCAGATTGTGATAATCGGCAATAAGAAAGCATGTTTCATAGACCTTTGAGCCGTTTTCATTCAGCAGATTCTGCTGGAGAACCCAGCTTTCAAGGGCACCGGTATAATGCCCGAGATGGAGTTGGCCGGTAGGCCGCATCCCGCTTAATATTCGTTGTCTTGCCATAATGATTACATATTGCTGCTTGGACTGGGGAGAGAACGGTTGATGCAGGCAAGTCAAGGCCGTTTTTTTAAAAAGGTGTAAATGCCCAAGAAGTTATAACAGTTGAAAGAAAGATAAAAGGCCTTTGTTTGTTTTTTTGTTTTCATTGCGCTATATTATCGAACTTGTTTTTGATATTCTTGACAAAAGAAAAATTCAAAAACCGATATATTAGAGAGTAAGTCCTATACAACACTCAGTTGCCCAACCATGTCAGATCCGGAAGGAAGCAGCATCCGGTAATTTGAGTGTGTGATATAGTAAGCTTACTCTCTTTTTTTATTTTGTCATGTTTAACAGTTCGGGAGTAGTTATGGAGCCAGCATTGAGAAAAGATGAGTTACTGAACGCGCCGGTCCGACATATTGATATCAAGCAGCTGAATATAGTCCCGCTCATCGAGCAGATGGGTAATACCGCTTTTCAGGCAAGAAATCTGGCAAGAGCGGCATCAATAGTTGACCTCATGCAGCAGGACAAAGAGTGTGCTGTCATTGTCACCCTCGCCGGTTCACTGATCAGCGCAGGATTGAAGCAGGTTCTTATTGACATGATCGACAGCAGTATGATTGACGCCATTGTCTCCACCGGAGCAAATATTGTCGATCAGGATTTTTTCGAAGCTCTTGGATTCCATCACTACCAGGGGACTCCCTTTATCGATGATGCCACGCTCAGAGAGCTGCATATCGACCGGATATATGATACTTTTATTGATGAGGATGATCTTCGAATCTGTGACGATACGACAGCTGCCATCGCAAACTCAATGAAACCGGGAGTTTATTCCTCCCGCGAGTTTATTGTGGAAATGGGCCGGTATATCGAGGCAAACAATCATGACAGAAACTCCATTGTCTATAAAGCCTACGAAAAAGGTGTGCCGATTTTCTGTCCGGCGTTTTCAGATTGCTCCGCCGGGTTCGGGCTCGTGCATCATCAATGGAACAACCCCGAAAAACATGTATCGATCGACTCGGTGAAGGATTTTCGTGAACTTACCCGCATAAAAATCGAAAACGACAAAACCGGAATTTTTATGATTGGCGGTGGTGTTCCGAAAAACTTTACACAGGATATTGTTGTTGCCGCTGAAGTCCTTGGCTACGATGACGTTTCCATGCACACCTATGCGGTACAGATCACTGTTGCCGATGAGCGTGACGGAGCGCTTTCCGGCTCCACACTCAAGGAGGCCAGCTCGTGGGGCAAGGTTGATACGGTTTACGAACAGATGGTCTTTGCCGAAGCCACGATTGCTCTGCCGCTTATTGCAGGCTACGCCTACCACAAACGCAACTGGGAAGGTCGTAAGTCGAAGAACTTTAATGCTCTGTTGGATCGTCAACAAGTAAATGTCTGAGGAGACGTAATGAAATTCTTTATTGATAGTGCCAATCTGGATGAGATCCAGAGCGCAAAAGAGCTTGGTATGCTTGATGGTGTAACGACAAACCCTTCGCTGATTGCGAAAATTGTCGGTGATTCCTCCAGATTTACCTATCAGGATTTTAAGGATCATATTGCCAGAATCTGCGACATTGCCGATGGTCCTGTGAGTGCCGAGGTGACCTGCCTGGAAACGAAGGAGATGATTGTGGAGGGAGAGGACCTGGCGGCGATTCACGAAAACGTGGTCATCAAATGTCCGCTGACTCTCAACGGTCTGAAAGCTATCAGGCATTTTTCAGAACAGGGAATACGCACCAACGCCACACTGGTTTTTTCACCGAACCAGGCGCTGCTTGCCGCCAAGGCCGGAGCCAGCTATGTAAGCCCGTTTGTTGGAAGATTGGACGATATCAGCACTGATGGCATGGCGCTTGTCGAGCAGATTGTCACCATCTATGATAACTACGGTTATCCGACCGAGGTGATTGTCGCCAGCGTGCGCCATCCACAGCATGTGGTTGATTCAGCCATGATCGGTGCAGACATAGCCACCATTCCCTACAGCGTTATCCGCCAGCTTGTCAGTCATCCGCTGACCGATCTCGGGCTGAAAAAATTCATGGAAGATGCTGCAGTCATGAAAAAATAACCCCACTCTATCCTTTGGTTCAGCCATTATCTTGCCGTCAAACGGTAGGAAAACAATCGGAACAGTTTTTGTCAGCGGGAGATGACCTCAATCTTGACTGTTGCCGTGCCTTTTCCGTAGAACCCAAGCTGTTTTGCGGCTTCAGCGCTCAGGTCAATAACACGGTCATCGACAAACGGTCCCCGATCATTGACTCGGACAATAATTGATGCCTGTGTCTTGAGATTTGTTACTTTTACAAGGGAGGGTAGTGGAAGATATTTATGTGCGGCGCTTGGTATTGAAGGGTCGAACGTTTCTCCGTATGCGGTTGTCTGTCCATTATGCTGGTCAAGAGTTTCCTGGCCGTACCACGATGCGGTGCCGATCTCTTCGTAAGCGACCGCCTCTTCGTAGTTCATGGGGACATAGACTTTGCCGTTGATGACGTATGGAGTGTTCTTGAGTTTGCCCAGCCGGTAGGCTTCCTCCGGTGAAATGCCTCGTACATCCCGTTTTGAAAAGGGCTTGCGTATTGAAGAGCAGGAACTGAGTGCCAGAGGCAGCAGAATACATCCTGCCAGAATAACGGTTCGGATCATCTTTTTCATTATGGTTTATATGGTGTTAAACATAGCTATTTTCACGAGAAATTTCCTCATAACATGGCTGAACAGAGCAAAAGGCTGACTCCTTTCGGCGTTCTTATTATTCATGGTTTCACGGCGACGCTCGATAGTGTCAATGCCTTGTATATGCCGCTCAAGGAGCTTGGTATTCCAGTTCGGATGCCTCTGCTTGCCGGACACGGGGCATCCTCACCGGAAGCACTCAGGGGAGTTACCTGGGAGGCATGGATGCTGGATGCCGATCAGGCTTTTCATGCGCTCTGCCAGGAGGCAGAGAGAGTTATTGTCATTGGGCACAGCATGGGTGCGCTCTTAGCGCTCAATCTTGCCGTCAGACATCCGATACAGGTTGATTCTCTGGTGCTTGTTGCACCAGCTCTCAAGCTTGTCTCTCTGCTTGCTCCCGGACGACCTCTGCATTTTGCAGCGCCACTCGTCAGCAGGATCATAAAGAAATGGGAGTTAAAACGTGATGAGGTCGATATGAGGAATGAGGGGCGCACGTTGCATTATCCATGGGTGCCGACAGACGCCATTGTTTCTTTTTTTGAGCTGATCGAAAAAAGTGTCTTGCTGCTCGGCAAGGTGAATGTTCCTGTTTTTGTGCTGCATAACCGCCGTGAAAGCACAGTCCTTCCAGAAAGCGCCACCATACTCTGCGACAGTATTGCAACGGAACCTTCAGAAAAGTCCATCCTGTGGCTGGAACAATCAGAGCATCAGACCTTTTGTGATTGCGAAAGGGAAAAGGCAGTTTCAGCGATTGTCGACTATGTTTCAGGCAGGATTGCTCGCAAATCATTGGCTGTTTGACGATGCGGGTTTTTGATTTGAGCCGGACAATCGAACCTGGCATGCCTTGTTATCCAGGCACACCGGAACCAGAATTTCACCTGCTCTCATCCATCGAAAAAGATGGTTTTGCTGAACAGCAGTTTACGCTTTCCTCTCATACCGGTACCCATGTTGATCTGCCATCACACATCCTCCCAGCAGGAAGATCGCTTGATGATTGTAGTCTCGATCGTTTTATCGGTAAGGGCTTCGCAATTGATCTGCGCGATTCAGTGTCAGGGGCAATTACCATTGAGGCTCTTCAGGTTTTTCAGGATCAGCTTCAAAAGTGCGAATTTCTCCTGTTATGCTCAGGGTGGAGTAAGTTCTGGGGTACTGCTGAGTATTACACTGGATATCCGGTTCTCTCCTCTGCTGCAGCGTTATGGTTGGGTGGCTTTCAGCTGAAAGGTATTGGTGTTGACATGATTTCAGTTGATGCTTCCGATTCGGGTGACTTCCCTGTGCACAGGACTCTTCTTGAGAAGGGGATACTCCTTATTGAAAATCTTGCAGATCTCTCTCCGCTTTTTGGCACTTCCTTTACCTTTTTCGCTTTTCCCCTTAAAATAGCACATGCAGAAGCTTCGCCCCTCAGAGCTGTTGCTATTGTGGATGACAAACCGTAAATGACCAATTTTTTATTGGAATTAAACAATGAGTACGTTACATTGAGGGCCTCAGGATAAAATCCTCTGTTCTTTCCCATCGAAATAACCCTAGTTTGAACAACATGCTCTTGTATTCCTCTATTACCAAAAAAGTGCTCATGGCACTTGCCGGGCTTTTTTTGGTTACTTTTTTATGTGTGCATCTCGGCATCAATCTGATGCTTCTGAATGATGATGGGGGTCGTATGTTCACCGAAGCAGCAACCTTCATGGGAACCAATCAAATCATCAAGGTTTTCGAGATTGTGCTCTTTGCAGGATTTCTGCTCCACATTCTTTTCGGTATCCTCGTTTCCTTCCAGAACAAGGCAGCACGTCCAACCGCCTATGCCTGCGGTAACAGTTCGGAAACGTCGTTCTTCTCAAAGTACATGTTCCATACGGGGATCATTGTTTTCATCTTCCTTGTCCTGCACTTTATTGACTTCTACTTCATTAAAATCGGCGTTGTTGCCCCTCCGCCAGGTATAGCAAGCCACGACTTCTATCATCGAACTCTTCTTCTGTTTTCATCCCCACTCTATTCACTTCTCTATATAATCTCCTTTCTGGTTCTCGGCATTCATCTGAATCATGCCATTCAGTCGGGGTTTCAGACGCTCGGGTGGAACCACAGCAAATATATGGATGCAGTAAAGTTTATCGGCTCGGCCTATTCGATACTTATTGCTGTCGGCTTCAGTGTTATTCCTGTTTATCTCCTCTTATTTAAATAACTTAATAATTCCTGACGACTGTGTTATTCACCGACAACAACACTCACAACACTCTTCAATGACAAGCCTCAACGCCAGAATCCCTGAAGGGCCGGTGGCTGAAAAATGGACTGCCTACAAATCGGGCTGCAAGCTGGTAAACCCAAACAATAAACGCAAACTTGATATCATCGTTGTCGGCACAGGCCTTGCCGGCGCCTCAGCCGCAGCATCGCTCGGACAACTCGGGTACAATGTCAAGGTGTTCTGCTACCAGGATACTCCCCGCCGTGCACACAGCATTGCTGCGCAGGGAGGAATCAATGCCGCGAAAAACTATCAAAACGACGGAGACAGCGCCTATCGGCTCTTTTACGACACCATCAAAGGTGGCGATTACCGTGCACGTGAAGCCAACGTCTATCGCCTTGCCGAAGTCAGCAATCAGATCATTGATCTTTGCGTAGCCCAGGGAGTACCTTTTGCCCGTGAATATGGAGGTCTCTTGACCAACCGTTCGTTTGGGGGAGCACAGGTATCAAGAACTTTCTATGCCAGAGGACAGACCGGTCAGCAGCTCTTGCTTGGCGCCTATGGTGCGTTAAGCCGTCAGATTGCCGCCGGCAATGTAACGCTCTTCAACCGACGCGATGTTCTCGACATGGTGCTTGTGGATGGTAAAGCACGAGGAGTTATTGCCCGCAATCTGGTTACCGGTGAAATAGAACGTCATGCCGCTCATGCCGTGGTTCTTGCGAATGGCGGATATGGCAATGTCTTTTTCCTCTCCACCAATGCCATGGGCTCCAACGTGACACCTTCATGGAGCGCCTATAAAAAAGGGGCGATGTTTGCCAACCCCGCCTTTACCCAGATTCACCCCACCTGTATTCCGGTGCATGGCGATGCTCAGTCAAAGCTTACTCTGATGAGCGAAAGCCTGCGCAACGATGGCAGGATATGGGTGCCGGCCAAATTAAAGGATGTTGAAAGGCTCAGGAATAAAGAGATAAAACCTTCCGATATTCCAGAGGCCGACCGCGATTACTATCTCGAGCGCCGCTATCCGGCTTTCGGTAATCTTGTGCCAAGGGATGTGGCTTCAAGGGCCGCCAAGGAGCGCTGTGATGCCGGTTTCGGTGTAGGATCAACCGGGATGGCCGTTTTTCTTGACTTTGCCGATGCCATCAAGCGCAAGGGTCACGACACTATTGATTCGCTCTACGGCAATCTCTTCCAGATGTATCAGCAGATTGTAGCAGACAGTCCCTATGATACCCCGATGATGATCTACCCGGCTGTTCACTATACCATGGGCGGTCTTTGGGTTGATTATGAACTGATGACCACCATTCCCGGTCTCTATGCTATCGGTGAATGCAATTTTTCCGATCACGGCGCAAACCGTCTTGGTGCATCGGCACTGATGCAGGGGCTTGCCGACGGATATTTTGTTCTTCCCTACACTATCGGCAACTATCTGGCGGCTGAAATTCATACACCTCGTTTTGATACCGCATCGACTGAATTCAACCTTGCGGCACAATCCGTCACAGACCGACTGAAGGCCATAAAAAATACCAGTGCAAAGGAATCCGTCGACCATTTCCATCGCCGACTCGGCAAGATCATGTGGGAGTATTGCGGAATGGCGCGAAACGAGACTGGACTGAACGAAGCACTCTATCTTATAGCCGAACTGCGCAACGAGTATGCCCGAGGTGTAAAAGTTCCTGGAGGAATGAACGAATACAATCCCGAACTTGAGAAAGCCTGCAGGGTTGCGGATTTTATCGATCTTGGTGAACTCATGGTGCGTGATGCCCTGCAACGGCAGGAGTCATGCGGAGGGCACTTTAGAGAAGAGTACCAGACCAGTGATGGTGAAGCCCTTCGCAGGGATGATAAATTCGCTTATGTCGGCGCATGGGAATACAAGGGGCGTGATGCTGCTGAGTTGCACCGCGAGGAACTTCAATTCAACGAGATCAAGCTCTCCCAGCGGAGCTATAAATAACAGGTTATTATGAATTTTACGCTGAAGATCTGGCGACAGAAAAACGCAACGGCAAAAGGGCAGATGGTTTCCTACAATGTATCGGAAATATCGCCCGACAGCTCTTTTTTCGAAATGCTCGATACCCTGAACCAGAAGCTCATCATGAGTGGTGGCGATCCAGTCTCCTTTGACCACGATTGCCGTGAGGGTATCTGCGGCACCTGCAGTCTTTACATCAACGGGCGTCCTCACGGGCCTGTCAAAGGGGTTACTACCTGCCAGCTGCACATGCGCTCTTTCAAGGATGGCGACACTATCCATATCGAGCCATGGAGGGCAAGAGCTTTTCCCATAATCAGTGACCTTATTGTCGATCGAAGTGCCTTCGACAAGATCATTCAGGCGGCAGGCTATGTCTCCGTTAATACTGGCGGAGTACCTGATGCCAATACCATTCCTGTGCCTAAAGAGAAGTCAGATGCTGCTTTTGATGCAGCAACCTGTATTGGTTGCGGAGCATGTGTTGCAGCCTGTTCCAATGCCGCGGCCATGCTCTTCATAGGGGCAAAAGTATCGCATCTCGCCCTTCTTCCCCAAGGACAGGTAGAAGCAGCCAAGCGAGTCCAGAAGATGGTCGCCTGTATGGATGAACTCGGTTTCGGCAACTGCAGCAATACCTATGCCTGCGAAGCTGAATGCCCCAAAGGAATTTCAGTATCCAATATTGCCCGCATGAACCGCGAATTTCTCGGAGCAAAACTCTTTACCGAAAAAGAAAAGATTATCCAAGACTCCCTCTAAACAACAGAACCGGCCCCACGCCCCCATTACCGCATGGGGCCGGTATCAGTGTGATTGACCGCATCCATCTTCCCAAACCAAATCTTCTATAAGCCCCATCGGCCCTATACGTCGTATCACTTCTATTTCTTTCTTCTCTCTCCACACTACTCCCCAAGTACAGGTAAAATTCTTATCTTACCACAACACAAACAGCAATCATCCATCATCCATAGCAGCCTTTCACTTTGCGTGAGGAGAGGTTCAGCATCTACTATCCCCAGCTCAGGTGTTATGCTGATGCCGTGAAAGCCGGGTACCGGGTTTCGCCTCTTTCATATCGGCTTCAGTGTATCGCCTGTAACTCTCTTCGTCCCAAATACCTTCGCCACAGGAAGAGCAAAACTCACCATGCATAGCGTGCAATGTTAATGATTGTCCGCCATAAGAGAGCATTTCATCCAGGACTTTATCAACCATGTCGGCATGGCCACATGCAGGACAGTTCATAAGTAAACGTTAGAGAATAACTATAACAAAAGAGAATAAATTTGTACCTTGTTGTCATGAATATTATTGATGACGACATTGAACGCATCCGCACCAGATTTGGGGCGATCAAGTGGGCCTTGGATGAACGCCTGAGGCGTTTATTTGCAGCTTCGGAAGCCTTTGCATTAGGACGCGGTGGTGTTACCAAAGTTGCATTGGCAACAGGTGTATCACGCCGTGCGATCCACGTCGGATTGAAAGAGTTGGAGTCTGAAGAATTACCCGTTGAAAATCAAAGAAATCGAATTCGCAAAGACGGAGGTGGTAGAAAATCGATAATCGAAACAGAGAGAGGAGTAATGGATGCGCTTGAAAAGTTGGTGGATCCGATGTCACGAGGCAATCCAGAATCGCCTCTCCGCTGGACCTTCAAGAGTCTTCGTAACTTATCTGAAGAATTGAAGTTAGAAGGTTATACGGTGAGCTATCCGATAGTAGGTGATTTGCTGCACAAGTTGGGCTATAGCTTACAGGCAAACCGAAAGATGCTGGAAGGAGGAGACCAACCAGACCGTAACGCCCAATTTGAGTTCATCAATGAGCAGGCAAAACAACGAATAGCAGAAGGTAACCCTGTTATTTCAGTTGATACGAAGAAAAAGGAGTTGATCGGCCCTTACAAGAACAATGGCACAAGCTGGCGACCAGAAGGGGAACCGGAATTAGTTAAGGTGTATGACGTTATTGATAAGGATAAAGAGAAGGGTCGTGTAAGCCCTTATGGTGTGTACGATATCGGTAGCAATACCGGATGGGTTAGTGTTGGGACGGATCACGACACTGCCAGTTTCGCAGTCGAGACAATTCGACGTTGGTGGAATACGATGGGCAAACCTCGCTATATGAATGCGTCAAAATTAATGATTACTGTTGATGGCGGTGGCAGTAATGGCAGCCGGGTGCGGCTTTGGAAGGTGGAACTCCAAAAATTAGCCGACGAGATCAAGATCCCAATCCATGTTTCCCATTTGCCTCCCGGCACGAGCAAGTGGAATAAAATTGAGCATCGTCTCTTCTCCTATATCAGCATGAATTGGCGTGGTCAACCATTGATCAGTCATGAGGTTATTATTAATCTCATGGCCGGAACTACTACGAGAAAGGGACTGAAAGTTCAAGCAGCACTGGATAATTCGTTATATCCGCCCGGTATCAAAGTTAGTGACGCTGAATTTAAAAAAATCCATATTCTACGAAATGAATTTCATGGTGAATGGAACTATAAAATTGAGCCAAATCTTAATTGAATTGTTATAGTCATTTATTAACAATTACGTACAAGAGAAGTATTCAGAGGTCAGACAGTAAGGATAACAGCTGATAGCAATGGTGTTCAGTTTATAACGGTTTAATTTTGATAAGCTGATTTTTGTGAACGTTTTGTTTTTATAATCAAATTGAGCCCAACTTCTTATGACTGGTTTTTCAAATACCCTCCGCAGGTGCTTGCGGTGCGTGACATTCTCCTCAGTTATTCTGCTTGTGGCATTATGGAGCATTCAGGTGATGGGGGCAAATCAGGAACCGCCCAGAGCAGGGAACCCTAACCTGGGCTACAGGAGGTTTATTTTTGAACGAAACATTCCGATTCCAAAACCGTCCTATTACTCTGATAGTGAGTGGAAAAAACAGAGTGAGGATGACCGCAAGACATTCTGGAGATGCGACTATCCAGTTTTTACCGGAGGGCCTGCATCGACGCTGATCAACCGCACGCTGAAGAAGTATATGCTAACAGTTGCCACGAATCAGGATGAGCCTCCTAAGAGACCGATTTCCCCGGAATCTGCTGCTGAGGCTCTAATCGCGAGCTATCAGAAAGAGCGGCGGGAATCAGGGAGAGAGTTGCCATTTCAGACTGCAGTAAAGGGTTCAGTGTTGCTGAACAAACCTGGTCTGTTATCGGTAAGAATGGATGCGCATCTCTTTTTTGGTGGGGCTCATGGAATGGATCCGATAAAGTTATTCGTGTTCAACAGCAATACGGGATCCCAACTGAAACTGACCGATATCTTCGTGCCAAAGTTTGATGCGCGATTGAACAACCTTATCAACAGAGCATTCAGGCGGAAGAATGGGCTCTCACCTATGGAGCAACTGGATCAGCCAAAGGGTGGTTATTTCGGGTTATCGGTAAAACAACTGAACTACACCAACAACTTCGCCTTGAACAATGATGGGATGATATTCGTGTACAATGAATATGAGATTGCCGCTTATGCAAATGGCCCAACTGAAATCCTCATTCCCTGGAGTCAACTGCATCCATTACTCAAAGAAGATTTTAAAGCACAGTACGCGGCAGC
>Ga0209083_1000139_pt1 | contig 110307 bp, 126 predicted proteins | sample AM7aDNAmetaG_FD_184132 | JGI IMG/M metagenome (GOLD analysis project Ga0209083, IMG submission 184132) | Freshwater microbial communities from Finland to study Microbial Dark Matter (Phase II) - AM7a DNA metaG (SPAdes) (version 3) | ecosystem: Environmental > Aquatic > Freshwater > Lake ...
GGCCAAAAACGATAAATATAAACCTGTCATTTCGGCAGGGATGCCGAAATCCAGCGACCATGGATGGCAAACTGGGGGCTACGACAGATGTCCTGCAACCGCGAACATGAAACTACGGGGTTGCATCCTACCTGAATCAAGCACTTGCATAATCGTCTGGTTACCGTCCATGGCCTGGATTTCGGCATCCCTGCCGAAATGACGACTTTTTTGGCTTGGCTTAATTTTTGTATAACGACGAGATATGGAGCTTGGGAACCAGCTAAACGTCGTACTTTCATGGCTACCCGCCATACGCCATGCAGGTTCACGTCAATATGACAATTGCTGTTTAAATTTACTTGCCCACCCAAGCTGCACCTTCGCCACGCGGGTCGCTGGCCGCTTCCAATTGCCTATTGGGCTTGTCCCATAATATGGCTTGCATGTTGCCGTAAGGCTTCGGCGTAGGCTTAAGTTTATGGCCAAGCTTTTGCAATGCTTGAATCTGTTCTTCGGTCAAACTGCCTGGTTCGTAATCAACCACATCAGGAAGGTATTGATGGTGGAATCGCCCGAGGGAAACCCAAGATCGGACCCCATGGCCTTCGGCAAAATCAAGGATGGCCAACAGTACCATGGAGATAATCCGGCTACCGCCGGGTGTCCCCAAAATGGCAATGCGGTCTCGGGTTTGCAGGAAGGTCGGCGACATGCTGGATAACATCCGTTTACCCGGTTCGATTCTGTTGGGGTTGCCCCCGACTAGCCCATAGGAGTTCGGCTGACCGGGGCGGACGGCAAAATCGTCCATTTGATCATTCAACAACACGCCAGTCCCTTTGGCGACGAAGCCCGAACCCAAGGTTTGGTTGAGGCTAAGGGTAGCTGCCACTTGGTTACCCTGCTGGTCAATAATGGAAAAGTGGGTGGTGTTGTCGCCTTGCGGGGTCAGGGTTGCGGCATCGCTTAGGTTTTCACTGGGCATTGCCCGGTCAGTCCTGATCGCAACGCGCAATCCGGCTGCGTAGTCCGGGCTGGTCAGTTGCTTTAGTGGGATTTTGATGAAGTCAGGGTCGCCCAAATAGTGATCACGGTCGCGGTATGCCCTGCGCTCGGCTTCTATTATGAGATGTTGACGGGTAATCGGGGCGATGTGTTCCAGATCGTAAGCGGAAAGGATGTTCAAGGCTTCCGACAAGGCGATGCCACCACTTGAAGGCGGCGGGGCGCTGACCACGCGAATGCCTCGGTATTCTGCCACCACGGGTTGACGTTCGATGACTCGATACCTTTCCAAATCTTCGTGTGTCCAAATACCGCCGGCCTTGCGTACCGCATCCACCAACTTGGCGGCAGTTTCGCCCCGATAAAACCCATCATGGCCCAGTCGTCCCAAGCGCTTGAGGCTTCCCGCCAAATCTTTTTGCACCAAGCGAAATCCAATTTTCGGCGTGGCTGCATGGTCGAGGAAAATATCCGCCGAAGCTTGGAAGTTTTGCAGGGTAGTTTCCCTGATTTTCACTGCCCGCAAAAAGGTTTCCCCCAAATCGACCCCGGATTCTGCATAGCGGATGGCCGGGCCTAAAGATTTCAATAGGGGAACATGCCCGTATTTTGTTGCCAGATGCGCCAAACCGGCGGGCATACCGGGTATGCCCGCCGCTAATGCGCCATCCAAAGAAAGATTGGGGATAGGGTTGCCTTGTGCGTCCAGAAACATAGCATCATGGGAGACCAAAGGCGCGGTTTCACGTCCATCAATGATGATCTCCTTGCCGTCGGATGCCCGTTTTAGCAGCCAGAATCCCCCGCCGCCAAGCCCTGAACCGGAAGGCTCGACCACTGCCAAGGCCGCCGAGACAGCAACCGCCGCATCGAAGGCATTGCCCCCTTGGTCTAATATTTCAAACCCCGCAGCCGTCGCCAGCGGGTTGGCACTGGCGACGGCTGCTTGATGTGGACCACCAGCCAGCGTGTTTGCCGGGAACAGGAAAATATAGAGCAGGAAAATGGAGAGTTTAAGAGCATTTCCAAAAATGTTTACCCCACTTTTAAAAAAGGGGGCAGGGGGTATTTCCTTAAAAGTGGGAACTTGATAGATCATTTTCGCGATGCTTTTTCTTCCAAGCCTGACAGCCCAAAGCGGCGTTGCAATTCGGCGGTGACCGCTTCCGGCCCTAGACCCTGCTGTGCCAAAAGAACCATGCAGTGAAACCACAGATCGGCCATTTCATAGACGATCTTGTCGGGTTCGCCATCTTTGGCGGCGATGACCGTTTCGACTGCCTCCTCGCCGATTTTTTTTAAGATGTGGTCCAAGCCCTTGGCATACAGGCTGGCGACATAGGATTGTTGCGGAGATTGGAGTTTGCGTTCTTCCAGCACCGCCGCAAGTTGGTTGAGGATGTCAGTATTGTTCACAGATGAATCTCCACGAATTCAAAGGATGAATGGGGGAATGGAAATCCAGCGCCTTCCTCCTTAATTCCTTCAAGGTGAAATTCAATGGCTTCTTGAATAAGTTGCACAGCCTCCTCGCGTGATTTACCTACAGCTATGCAGCCTGGAAGATCGGGAACATAAGCACCGAAGCTAGTAGGACCTTCTTCAACGACGACTAAATAACGCATGTAATCTTTCCTTAAGCAGCCAACATCATTATCTGTTCAAGCAATTGCTTCCCGGCAGTCGGTGGGGGTAATGGCTTACCTTGAGATTCCATCATCATTATCCATTCTTCCACAATCTGGCATAGCTCGTGAAATACCTGCGCCTCATCCTCGCCATGACAACAAGGGCCGATAATACCGGGACATTGGCCGATAAAGCATTGATCTTCATCAGACCATGTAACAATTTTAAAATAACGGGCGGTATCTTTCATTCTTTCGACTCCTGGACTTTCTTCTTGACCTCTCGTTCTTGGTAGGGTTTGGAATCGTCACCAAGCTGACCAGAAATAGTCACCCTCATGCCTTTATCGTGTTGATAGTTTCTATGGCTACCCTTTCCGCTTCGATTGCAAAAGCCAGCTTGCTCCAAGTCAAAAATCAGGTCTCTAATTTTTCTTGGCATCTATATGACCCTGAAAAATGTCATTATCATTTTCCTTTATCTTTACAGGGTCTAGCACGAATATGTATTCTTCTTTCATATACAGCGTTTTTAATATGAATAGCTATTTGATTTTGAAAACGCTAAGTAGTTGAACCAAAATAATCTGGCATTAAGCGGAGGGAACTTAATTAGAATCAATGGTTTGAAAATATTTATGCCAGATTTTTTATCGCCACCTACTTATAACTCTAAACCAATTCAAGCCGCTTCTCAATACGTTGGATACGCTCCACAATGTTGTCAATACTCAGTGCTGGCGAACGTAGTCGCCACGTATGTCGGCGGAATCGTGTTTGATGGAAACCATTGCCGCTTCAATGCTAGACATGCGAAGTTTCACGTCTTTGAACTCAGCGTGCATCTCGGTGCGCAATGTCTGAATTTCAGAACGCAATATCCTTAGATGTTCAAGAATTAGGTTTTCCACGTTATCGCTCATATATAACCTCCATCAATATCCTGTACTGTGTAGTATAGTATAGATTGTTGGCATCCCTGCAATCTGGATTCCGGCGATCCATGCCGGAATGACGGTTTAACTTAACGGCTTTATCACCACTACAGTCCTATTGATATATGCTTTCCGGGTTTTTCAACACCGGCTCCACGACTTCCCATTGCCCATCTTTCAATCGGCGATAGAAACAGCTATGCCGGCCGGTGTGGCAAGCAATTCCACCCACTTGTTCCACTTGAATTAACACCACGTCTTCGTCACAATCCAGGCGGATTTCCAGCACTTTCTGCCGATGGCCGGACTCTTCACCCTTGCGCCAAAGTCGGTTGCGGGAGCGTGACCAATAAACAGCATAGCCTTCCTCGGCAGTGAGGCGCAAAGATTCCCTGTTCATCCAAGCGAACATCAATATTTTCCCGGTTTCTGCCTCTTGGGCGATGACCGGGACTAGCCCATCGGCAGTCCAGCGGATTTCATCCAGCCAATTGCTCATAAACGCACCTCGATACCGCGTGAGGCCATGTGTTCCTTGGCTTCCCGGATGGTGTATTCGGCGAAGTGGAAAATGCTGGCGGCAAGCACGGCATCGGCCTTGCCTTCAATGATTCCGTCCGCCAAATGTTGAAGGTTGCCGACGCCGCCTGACGCAATCACTGGCACAGTCACCGCTTCGCTAATTGCCCGCGTCAATTCCAAGTCGAATCCCACGCGAGTGCCGTCCCGGTCCATGCTAGTCAGCAAGATTTCCCCCGCGCCATAATCCACCATCTTCCTAGCCCATTCCACCGCGTCCAGCCCAGTGGGCTTGCGTCCGCCGTGGGTGAAGATTTCCCATTTTTCTAAAGATTGTTCACTCTTTCGCTGCGATGCTGTTGAATTTGATCCCCCCCTCCCTAACCCTCCCCCGTTGGGGAAGGGAATTGGAGTAGGATTGACTTTTTTGGCATCAATCGCAACGACGATGCACTGCGAGCCGAATTTCTCAGCCGCTTCACGCACGAATTCAGGGTTGAACACTGCCGCCGTGTTAATGCTGACTTTGTCGGCTCCGGCGTTGAGCATCCGGCGTATGTCTTCAAGTGTCCGTATGCCCCCGCCTACGGTCAGTGGGATAAACACTTCACCCGCCACTTGTTCCACTACATGCACCATGGTTTCGCGGTTGTCGGAACTGGCTGTGATGTCAAGAAAGGTTAGTTCGTCCGCACCTTCCAAGTCATAGCGGCGGGCAATTTCAACAGGATCGCCCGCATCGCGTATTTCGACAAACTTGACTCCCTTGACGACACGGCCATTGTCAACGTCCAAACAAGGAATAATGCGTTTTGCCAACATCAGTAGGTTTCCGCCAGTTTGCGGGCTTCATCAAAGTTCAGTGTACCCTCGTAGATCGCCCGCCCCGTAATAGCGCCCATCACACCGTCGGCAACGATCTCACCCAAGGCTTTAATGTCGTCTAGGTTGGTGATGCCGCCAGAAGCAATGACTGGAATGCGTATGGAACGGGCCAAACGCGATGTGGCCTCGATATTGACTCCTCCCATCATGCCGTCACGGCTGATGTCAGTGTAAATAATGGCATCGACACCGTCGCCCTCGAATTTCTTTGCCAGATCGATCACGTCATGGTGGGAGAGCTTGGACCAGCCGTCGATGGCAACTTTTCCGTCTTTCGCATCCAATCCAACGATGACGTGATTGGGGAATTCCAGTGTGATGTCACTGACGAAGTGTGGGGTGCTGACCGCTTTGGTTCCAATGATGACGAAATCGACTCCGGCATCAATATAGCCTTCGATGGTTTCCAAGTCACGAATGCCCCCGCCAACTTGAATTTGCACGTCAGGATAGGTTTCGCGTATGGAGGCAATGACATCCCAGTTGCGCGGCGCACCGGCAAATGCCCCATCCAAATCGACCAAATGCAAGCGTTGCGCCCCTGCGGCCACCCAGCGACCGGCCACTGCCACCGGGTCATCTGAGAATACGGTATTGTCATCCATCCGCCCTTGCCGCAAACGGACGCACTTGCCATCTTTCAGGTCGATAGCAGGTATTAAAAGCATGTTTGAATCCTCATATTCAGCGTTTTCAACATCAAATATTTACTAGATAGGCGTATGGTCGTGCTAGATATTTTTCCAATCAGAGATTGTTTGAATATTCATTTTTAGGTCTATTTTAAAGATGAAAACGCTGTAATACCCGAAGCTGTAGCCTCTAAGATGGGTCTACCCTCTGCAAAGCAGTCGTTCCGGCAGGGATTGCAGTAGCTAGAAGCCATGGTAGGTTGCTATATACAGCGTTTTTATCTTAACAAAGAAAAATAATAAAGGACACTTAGTCAAATCATCAATTGTGTGAATTGCTTTGTAAAATAGTATAACCAAACAAGTAATCATTTGAAATTAAAAACACTGTAAGTGATTAAATCAATGGTTTGTTTTTGTGTCCATCGCCCCATCGCCAAAGCCTAAGCTGCTTTGTGAGGTTTAGCCAGAGGCATAGGTAACTCTCGGCCCATATTTGAGCAGGCTTGCAGCCAAGAAGACATGGCATCCTGCATTTCCCGTATCGCATCTAAAGGGGTGTTGCCCGCTGCGCTGCACCCCGGCAAATCCGGTGCTAGGCAAAGATAAGCCTGATCTTCCTCGCTCCAAAATGTTTCAATCAGGTAGGGTTGCATATTTGTCCACCATTTCCAGTAATTGTTTTGCCTGATACGGCAGGATATACCCGCCACGATTTTGAAAATTCAACAAAAGCGGCTCATCCACCCTGCCGTAAGTCCGATGCGAACCCTTACCACCCTGCCGCGAAAATCCTAGCCATTCAGCTATCTTGCAGGCATCGTCAAACCGAACCGCTTTTGGGTTGTTTCGGAGTGATTCCAACTGCTTTTCTTGTTTGGTCATGTACTATATGCAAAGTTGGTTTTTGTCATTGTCATAAAATGGTTTGTACTCTTAAGTTAGTGCATATGCGACTTTCACCCCGCATTGCTTTAGCGATTTACCTTCAAAGGCACTTATTTCAAGCTGTTCGGGACTCAAAGTTGTTGCTTCCCAATTTTGCAGCCCCGCCAATTTTTTATATACGGATAATAGCGACTTATGCACCCTACCGTGGCTAGAAATTCGACGCGCCCAGCGTCGCATTCCACGACCCGCAGGATAATTAGGAACAATTGGACGTTTATCTGGTGGTATTAATAATGCTTTTTTTGTGCGGACACGACTCCAATTGCCATCCTCAATGACTTCTACTTTTGAGTATAGACCAACCACTTGATACCTATTATTTTGAATGTTTCTGGCAACAAATACTACATCAAGTGACGGTTCGTTAACTTTCCCTCTATCAATTCCGCAAAGGTAGTATCCTTTGTTGTCACGAACAAATGCATCCATCTCTGTATTATTTTCTGCGTTATATTGTAAATAACTATTTCCTCCAATTATAGGCTCCGTACCATCGTATCTAATCGCCCAGCCGACAAGTACAAATAGTACTGCTACATCGGAACTATCGTTAATTTTTGCCATCACTAACCCCTAGTTACTCTTAGGTCATCTTAAAAAATGCGTAATATGGAAGTCTAGGCAACGTACCCCTTCATGGAAACCAGCAGAGGAATGTTTAACGGTATCACAGGCGTTCTAGTCAAAATGAGAATTGCTGCCACATCGATTTTCTTGTCTTTCGTGGACAAAAAGCCACCTGATTATGAAGATGTTTCAGATAAACCTAAAACGTCGTCGTTCCGGCATGGATCGCCGGAACCTAGGCTCCATGGACGGCGCGGACTTCGGGGCATCCCTGCAATCTGGATTCCGGCGATCCATGCCGGAATGACGGAATAGCTGAAGCATCTTCTTAATCAGGTAAGATGATGCCCAATATTATATTTACAGCGTTTTCATATTCTAATAGTTACTACAACAATTATGGACAGAAAGCCAAGCCATTGATTCAATTAAACAATTATCAATGAAAAACTCTATCAAGTAACGTGTGATGTTGAAAACGCTGTACTCACGGGTTCCATTGCAGAAAATTAGCCAGCAGCGTAAGCCCCGCAGACTGGCTTTTTTCCGGGTGAAACTGGACGGCGAACAAATTATCTTTCGCCAAGGCAACAGTGAAAGGTTCGGGATAGTCACTGGTTGCAGCAATATGTGCAGAATTTTGCGGCTGTGCGTAATAACTGTGTACGAAATAAAACCGGCTATCCTGAGCAATGCCTTCCCATAATGGGTGGTTGCCTGTCTGGTGGACTCGGTTCCAGCCCATATGTGGAATTTTAAGCACTTGTCCTGAACCATCCTCCAGATCGCTAGAAAATTTCACCACCCGTCCCGGCAAAAGCCCTAGGCAGGCTACGCCGTCGTTTTCCTCGCTGGTTTCCAATAATGCCTGCATACCTAGGCAAATGCCTAAAAATGGCTTGTTAGCGGAAAGTTCTGCCAGGAGTGGAATAAGACCTAAGTCGCGCAGGGCAACCATGCAATCACGGATGGACCCAACCCCAGGGAATACCACGCGGTCTGCTTGCCTAAGTTGTTCAGGGTCGGAGGTGACCAAGACACGGTTTTGGGGATCGGCGTGTTGAAGCGCTTTGCCGATGGAATGGAGATTACCCATTCCATAATCAATGACTGCCACTGTGGACATAAGCTAAAACGGCATGATGGGGGGATAGGCGGTTCGGTGTTCGCGAGGATTCAACCGAAGGGGCGTACGTTGAACAACCATCCATGCAAATAAAATGCAAAGATGGCCCAGGCGATCAAACCAATAACAACGGCCGTCAAATCACGGCTCAATGTCCCGGCTGGGTAAACTGTTCCTGTAGCGCGGTCGCGACGACGAGCCGAACTAAAATCTAACACACCCCAAACTAGGAATGACCCAAATAGTAATACATCGGCCAAGTTGCCGTTGGCAAGCAGGTGGGCGAAAGCCCATCCTTTGACACCAGCCACCATGGGATGCCCCAGCTTAGCCTTGATCCGAGTACCGGGGAGGTAGGCCGCCACAAGCAAGACGAAAGAAAGCAAGGTGATCAATCCGGCCAAATGCCTCAGTCCGATTGGAGGAAACCAGAGGACGATGGGGGCCGACTTTGCTTGGGCAAAGCCGATGGCAATCAGAGCCAAGCCTAACAAGGACACTAGCGAGATCAAAGCTTTCCACCCATTGCCCCCCAATCGGGCGATTTGTAATTCACGCCAGTCGTCGGCGTAAATACGAACTGAATGAGCGCCAAGAAAAATTACAAGGCCAAGAATCAAAACGATCATAGTAAGGCTCCGCAGCGGTCAAATGGGAATGAGTGGGACTAGGGGAAAATGGTTGGTTACCATTGACTAGAGTACACCTTTGGTCGATGGGAGAATACCCTGCATCCGTTCGTCCCTCTCCAGAGCCATGCGCAAGGCCCGACCAAATGCCTTGAAGATTGTTTCCGCCACATGATGGGCGTTTACACCCTTTAAACAGTCTATGTGTAGTGTAACTTTAGCATGATTGACAAAGCCACGGAAGAACTCCGAAAACAAATCCACATCAAAATTGCCAATATGACTGCGCGGGAATGCCACATTATAGACAAGTCCGGGCCGGCCTGAAAAGTCAATCACAACTCGGGACAGTGCTTCGTCTAGGGGAACATAGGCATGACCATAACGGCGGATGCCTTTTTTGTCGCCCGTTGCGCTATCGAAGGCTTGCCCCAAGCTTATGCCCACATCTTCCACCGTGTGGTGCGCGTCGATGTGCAAATCCCCTTTGGCGTGAATATCCAAATCAATCATGCCATGCCGGGCAATCTGGTCCAGCATGTGTTCCAGAAATGGCACACCGGTATCAAATCTTCCTGTTCCGATGCCATCCAGATTGAGCCGGACTTTGATTTGCGTTTCCAAAGTGTTGCGTTGTACTTCGGCAATTCGATCTGCCATTATCAGGGTTTCCGGTTTGGAAAATTGGGCCTTGATCATCGTTCAGCCCACCAAATGTGGAGTGCGGCGACTTGTCGCCGCTTTCCGAGCCATGCGGCGACGAGTCGCCGCACTCCACAAACTCACCCATCGGGCTGAACGATGACCAAGGCCGAAAATGTTTAGCCCATATGATAAATCCAAACCGCAATTTGATAAACACCTACCTATGATTTCCCGTCATTTTTGTCCGGTGTAGGGATAATCCTACACAAAAATAATCCATTCCTGTCATGACACGGCGATTCATTTGGTGGAAAATTAAGCCGTCGCCTTTCAAAGCGGATAAGGAATTCGAGGAATCTTCAACAGTGATGTTGCCAAGGAATGGACCCGTTTAGCCAACCAAACGGCGATAAGCCCCGAACAGTGGATGTCTCGGGGCTTTCTTGTAAGTCCTAATTATATTTATCGCGAAGCTTTCTTCCGCTCATGTTCCAAAAGTAACTTTTTACGGATGCGGATGGATTTCGGTGTCACTTCGACCAGTTCGTCGTCATCGATAAACTCCAAAGCCTGTTCCAAGCTGAGCCGTATGGGGGGGGTCAGTATGATAGCCTCGTCGCTACCGGAGGCTCGCATGTTAGTCAACTGCTTGGCCTTAGTTGGGTTTACGACAAGGTCGTTGTCGCGGGAGTGGATGCCGACGATCATGCCTTCATAAATCTCGGTGCCGTGTTCGACGAACAGGCGGCCGCGCTCTTGCAGGTTGAACAGCCCGAAGGCCACACCCTTGCCGGCAGTGTTGGAAATCAACACGCCATTTTGCCTTTGACCGATATCGCCCTTCTTCATCGGGCCGTAGCGGTCAAAAACATGATAGATAAGCCCGGTTCCCGAGGTGGCTGTAAGAAACTCGGTCTGGAAGCCGATAAGACCGCGCGAAGGCATGTTGTATTCCAAGCGCACCCGACCCTGACCGTCAGGTACCATGTTCTGGAGGTCGCCTTTGCGCTCGCCCATCTTTTCCATGATGGCGCCTTGGTGTCCATCTTCCACCTCAATGGTGACGAACTCGTAGGGTTCGCAAGGCTCGCCGTCAACCTCTTTAATGATGACCTCGGGACGCGAAACACCGAGTTCGTAACCTTCCCTGCGCATGTTCTCAATGAGGATGGACAAATGCAACTCTCCGCGACCAGACACCTTGAATTTGTCCGGGTCTCCCGTGTCTTCCACACGCAAGGCCACGTTGTGCAGCAGTTCGCGCTGAAGCCTCTCGCGAATCTGCCGGGAAGTGACAAATTTGCCGTCACGGCCGGCGAAGGGCGAGTTATTGACTTGGAAAGTCATGCTGATGGTCGGCTCGTCAACGGACAATGGCGGCAACGCCTCGACCACATCCGGCGAACAAATGGTGTCGGAAATCTCCAGGGAGTCAATGCCGGTGAAGGCGATGATGTCGCCGGCGTCGGCCTCGGGCACTTCGACCCTCTCCAAGCCCTTGAAGCCGAAGACTTGCAGGATGCGGGCATTGCGCTGCTTGCCATCACGTCCGACAACAACGACTTGGGTGTTGGTTTTGACCACGCCGCGCTGGATGCGTCCTATGCCAATGATGCCGACATAGGAGTTGTAATCCAGTTGGCTGATTTGCATCTGGAAGCCGCCTTCCTCGTCCACTAGCGGCGGGTGGACCTTCTCAATGATGGTCTCAAACAACGGGTCCATGTTACCTTCGCGTATGTCCGGGTCATGGCCTGCGTAACCGTTCAGTGCAGAGGCGTAGATCACCGGAAAATCCAGTTGTTCCTCGGTTGCCCCCAGTCTGTCAAACAAGTCGAAAGTTTGGTCTAGGACCCAATGGGCACGGGCACCAGGGCGGTCGATCTTATTAATGACAACGATGGGTTTAAGCCCCAAAGCGAAAGCTTTTTGGGTCACAAAGCGGGTCTGCGGCATCGGGCCATCAACGGCATCCACAAGCAGCAACACAGAGTCAACCATGGACAGTACACGCTCCACCTCGCCACCGAAGTCAGCGTGGCCAGGCGTATCAACGATATTGATATGATAGTCTTTCCAATCAAGGGCAGTGTTCTTTGCCAAGATGGTGATGCCGCGCTCCTTTTCCAGCGCATTGGAATCCATCACCCGTTCCTCCAGTTTTTCATGGGCGGCAAAGGTGCCTGACTGCCTTAAAAGCTTATCGACGAGGGTGGTCTTGCCATGGTCTACGTGGGCGATGATGGCGATATTTCTGAGCTTGTGGATCATAAAACCTTAGGTGTTGAGTCAAATTAACGGTGCGGCGTGCGTGATGGCGTAATCATTCATCCTCGCTGCATTTGGATTTTTGTTATTCAGGTTGGTTTGGGCTTTAGGTCGACACCCAACCAATGATCGGTGTCTGGTTTTGGATCAGGGTAGTAAATAGCCAATTTTTCGGTAAGCTCTCGTAAACGTTCGTTCAGCATCATTGCCTGACTTGATTCAGGAGGCTCATTGGCTTCCAAGACAATTCCATGAAGCATGTCAGCATGGCCCAAAAATAAATTCCTCGAATCACTTACATCGGAGCTAACTGATCGGATATGAAGTGCCATTAAAACCGCAAATCCTTGATAGGTTTTTACTTGGTTTTTCTCTTTGCCTATATTGCCCTTAGCCTCTATCTCCTTTGCTTTGCACTTGCAGAAGGCGGTTCCCATATAAGTATGGCGAATAACGGAAACTTCATCCTTGCCCGCCGGGGACTTGAACGCTTGGAGTTTAAGCTTGCCCTTCTTGACATGATAGGGTTCAAAGATAGCCCGGACGATGACTTCTGTATCGTCAATGTCAATAGGAATCTCACACATGTAACGGATGTTTATAACTTATCCTTGTTACAGGAGCGTTATGGTGGTGTGGAGGATAAAGTAGCGCACCAATCAGGTAGGCAACATCAGTTGCCAATGCGGCAGACTTACCGTCCCGTAACACTGCACTTCCTATATGACGCTTTATATACAAGCTATACCGGGTCTTGCCAACTTCCAAATGAGCGATACCCTCACGAGTCTCCCAATCCATTGAAATAGTGCCATTTGTATCAGGCGTTAAATCTGGACACGGCAAATGATCTGGCAATGAATTGATGAATTGGCCTGAGATTTTCACGATTTTTTCATGAATTGGTAAGGCACCATATCCATCCCAGTCATTTTCAAATTTGGCAAAATCCTGAATGGTGTGCAATGCTGACTCCTTTTCACTAGTTTGAATGCCAGGTGTCCTAGCAGACAGGACAGTGTAACAAGTCTGTGGAGGTTCCTTAAAATAAGGCACATTGCAAACCTGTTGATGGAAGGTTATTGGAGTAATCACATGTGGAGCATCAACTAACATTGCCCCGTCTCCTCTGGCTGCATGTGTTCATGTAAGGGCTTGGTTAAGTCAACAAACATTGAATGAATCAATGAGTGCGTTTGCTCGAACACGGCCATTATTTCTTCCCTAGAACAACCGATTTCGGCAGTGTTTGATACTATCGTGTCCATGATAATGGCTGACTCGTTATTGACCATGCCATCAGCAATCGAAATATTCAACTGACCGATAGCCACCGGGACAGTCAGTTGTAACAAGGGTTGAATTTTAGCTAGATCAGATGTATGGAGTCCAATGGCATCAGGTATTTTAATTTGAAACCCCAAAACATCCATGAACTCGGCGATACTCCGCTCGTCCGTTAACTCATTGTTAAAGGCATCTATATAGCGTAGGCTAATGCTTCTGAATGGAACGGAGCTTTCGTCGGCTGACCGACTTTTTAACAAGGCATCAATTCCTGCGGAGACTAAAGGTTTGAATTCTGCCCAAGACTTGTAAGGCGGGGTGGCATTGACAGAAAAAAATCCTGCACCTAATTGATAGATTCTCGCGCCTCTCTCTTCCGCGTTGTGCCGGAACCGATAAACAGGCTGGTAAGGCAGTTGAAAAAAATTAGGCGGGACTAACCTCTCAATACGCTGAAATCCGGCGGCAGCAATATTGCTGCCGAAACGCATGTAAAATTCTTCATGCTGATTGGCAAGCGTGGAAGGCATTGGAACAACCGAGCCAATGTCTTGGATGGAAGACTGGTTCACCCAAGGTAAGTCCCATCGCATTTCTGCGATGATTTCGACGAGCGGTGAATTTTTGAACGAAAGTCCCATGCCTGTTCCAGCGTTATTTACTTATAAGGTTGGATTGCATTATACGATAAAATCTATCGCAGGCGTTTAACTTTGCTCCCAAGGCAACGCATGGAAGCGCCAACCGCCCAAGGTTCCCCGGTGTTTAGTGACATCCAGCGGACCCTCAAAGCCCTCCTCCACATTGGTCAGGTCTTTGTACCCTACGCCCGCCAGTGCCTTGGCGGCATCCAGTGAACGTTGCCCACTGCGGCAAAGCAAAAAAACCGGTGTTTCGTGGCTAGGAATGCGCTGGCGCACTTCATCGACAAACAAGGGGTTGACTTTCCAATCAGGGGCTTCCTTCCAAGGAATGTTGATGGCACCTTTGGGATGTCCCACAAAGGAGTATTCTGTGCGGTCGCGAACGTCCAACAGCACGGAGGATGAGTCGCCAGACAATAATGTCCAAGCTTTTTTAGGTGGTAGGCTCTTGATTTGAGACATAGTATTCCTCAGTTTCAGCTACACAGGCAGGTTCAGGCAAAATGCTTAAAACAATGTTTAATATTCCATTATTTCCTTGGCTGGCGCAAGCCTTCAGACGGATAAACCCCTCTCGCCTTTGGGAGAGTGTTAGGGTCATGGAAGCAAAAATAATATCGGCAGTAGAAGTCATGGGCAACAGGTTAAAGTGATTAAACAGACCATCAAGAAAAAACCTGACAAGATTACTAAAAGAATCAAACCTAAAACTTCAACAAAAGCCTTGCTGCAAGGATTTCTCCTAAATCATGGACGCAAAGCACTGTTGCTGGGCGGGGAAATTTTAGCGATGACAGGGGTGGCCCTAGTTGCCGTCATCGCCGCATTGGGCCAAGCAGCGGAACGGTTTTCTGGTGTGGGATTATGGTCGAGCTTGGTTCCCTTTGCCTGCGTGGTCTTGGTGTTGGCCGTGATTCTGTTCTTGGCCTTTAAGCTCTGGCTGAAAGTTCGTCCGACCATGGTGGCAAGGACAGGCAATCTACCTAGCCTGCTGGCGGTGTTGATTGCCCTGGGCGCGGGTTGGTTTTCGACCGGTTTGGTATTTCACCACGAGTTAGCCAATCTGCGTCTATTGGTAGGTGGCGTTCAGGAGGCAGAACGCACTACCCTCTCGCATCAGGTTTATGCTGCCTACCGGCGCGCCGACCTCGCTCAATTGCAAACTTTGCTTGAACGCGCAAAGCCCTATGAATCTGCTATCCGCGAAGCGGCATCAATATATGGCGTGGATGCGGAAGTGTTAATGGGTGTGGGGGCGGCAGAGTCTTCGTTCCTGCCCCGTGACAGCAAAGACGGCGGTCGCGGTCTATTTCAAATCACCGCGCCTCCCAAGGAAGTTCTGGAACGGGTCGGCAAGCAACTCGGCGAAAAATCCCTTGATTGGCGGAATACCCGCCATAACGCACTGATCGGTGCTGCGACTTGGCGGTTTTATCTTAAGGAAATGAAGAATGATTTGTTCTTGAGCCTGCTTGCCTACAACATAGGCCCAAAAAACGGCGGCTTGATTTCCATCATGCGCCAATACGGCGCCAGGGACTTCGCGACCATCCAGCCTTATCTGCAAAACCTGCCCCGCGATTACCCCATCCGGGTGCTGACCGCTTCTCTGGCATTCCGGTTGTACCGGGTCGAGGGGCATCTTCCGCGCTATGAGGAAGGCGACAATGCCATGCGCATTCAGCGCATAGGCATACCGGGCTTGAGCAAGCCGGGTTAGTAGCAAACACTTCTCATCTTTCATGAAAACCCGCTTGGCGTAAGGGCGGATACAGGTATGTGATCTGCCAGAGGAAGGGGCAGAAGGCATCAAAGTCAGCTACGCCTGCCAGTTGGAAGGGCTAGCACCCTAAGACCGCATCCACCTTGATGAAATGGGGAGTTCCCTGAACCTGAGCCTGGACTATGGCCGATCCCCCAAGGGCGAGCGCGTCAACGACGAAAAGCCCACCGCGCCCGGCGAGACCGTCAGCACGGCGGCGGTGCTGACCGAACACGGCATCGAGGCGGAGTGCCAGTACTTAGGCACACTCACGGCCAAGCGGTTCATCGCCTATTTGGATGTGTATGTGCTGGCTCTCGTTGTCGGCGGCAAACTCTTGCTGAAACACTCATCATTCACTCCGGTTCGGTTGCCACTTTATGTAGCAAAACTATAGCAGAATACATCGTTGAAATCAGCGATAATGGGGGCTTAATCTCTGATGTTACGCGGGTGATTTTGAAGCCTGGAAGTAGGCCAGAATAAGCCCACCCCAGTGGGCGTTTCCGGCCTACGGTGCGTGACATCAATTAATCATCAAACCACCCTTGCACCTCAAGCTTTCCGAATGACGGCTGATTTTAAACCTCTAGAAACCCAAATCCCCCTATCCCTGCGCAAGGACCAGCATCGTTTCAGGCGTACTTTAGACAAGCTAAAAGCCGACCAAAAAGCCGGCAGGGATATCGCCAAGCCTTTGGATGATTTGCAAACCCGCCTAGCCGAATCGGTCAATGCGAGAAAAGCCAGGGCGAATAGCATCCCAGAACTGGAATACCCCGGCGACTTGCCGGTTTCTGAACGCAGGGGCGATATTCTCAAGGCGATTTTGGAAAACCAAGTGGTGATCGTCTGTGGCGAAACCGGCTCCGGCAAGACCACGCAATTACCAAAAATATGTCTGGAAGCAGGCCGTGGCGTGGCGGGTTACATCGGCCATACCCAACCGCGCAGGATTGCCGCCCGCAGTGTGGCAAACCGTATTGCCGAAGAGTTGAAGCAGCCTTTGGGCAAAGCCGTCGGCTTTAAAATCCGTTTCAGCGACCACACCAGCACGGAAAGCCTAATCAAATTGATGACCGACGGCATCCTGCTGGCGGAAACCCAAAATGACCGATTCTTAGACCAGTACGACACGTTGATTATCGACGAAGCCCACGAACGCAGCTTGAATATCGACTTTCTGCTGGGTTATATGAAATGGTTGCTGCCACGCCGACCCGATTTTAAGTTGATTGTCACCTCGGCCACCATCGACCCGGAACGCTTTTCACGGCATTTTAATGATGCACCCATCATCAACGTGTCGGGGCGCACGTATCCGGTTGAAATCCGCTACCGTCCGGTGTTGGTGGAAGAGGATGACAACGAAGATGAAACCTCGAACGAATTGCAGCGAGGGATTCTGGCGGCTGTGGACGAATTGCACCGGGAATCGACCGGGGATATTTTAGTTTTCCTGATCGGCGAACGGGACATCCGCGAAACCGCCGAGTCCCTGCGCAAACACCATCCGGTGGATTGCGAAATCTTGCCCTTGTACTCGCGCTTGTCCAATGCCGAGCAAGAGCAGATATTCAAGCCGCATAAAAAGCGCCGTATCGTATTATCCACCAACGTCGCGGAGACTTCGCTGACCGTGCCGGGCATCCGCTCCGTGATTGATGCCGGCCACGCCCGCATCAGCCGTTACAGCCATCGCAGCAAACTGCAACGCTTGCCGATAGAAAACATCTCGCAAGCCTCCGCCAACCAACGCGCCGGCCGTTGCGGTCGCGTCGGTCCGGGGGTGTGCATCCGGCTTTATTCCGAAGCGGATTTTTTGCATCGCCCCGAGTTCACTGAACCGGAAATCCTGCGCACCAACCTCGCCGCCGTCATCCTGCAAATGAAGGCGTTGGGCTTGGGCGATCTGGCGGACTTTCCATTTTTGGAACCGCCCGACGAACGCATGATCCGCGATGGCTTGCGCACCCTGCAAGAAATCAACGCCATAGACGACAAGCGCAACTTGACCGAAACGGGTAAGAAACTATACAAACTGCCGGTGGACCCGCGTTTGGCGCGGATACTGTTGGCCGCCTCCGATGAAAACAGCCTGACCGAAGTGGCGATCATTGTGTCGGCCTTGAGCCTGCAAGACCCGCGTGACCGGCCCTCGGACAAGGCACAGGCGGCAGACCAGAAACATGCCCGCTTCAAGGATGAAAACTCGGATTTCATGAGCTATTTAAAAATATGGGCGGATTTCCAAGAACAGAAAAAGCACCTGTCGAACAGCAAACTGCGCCAGTATTGCCACACGAATTTTCTTTCTTATTTAAGGATGCGGGAATGGGAAGATATTCACCAACAAATCCTGCAAGTTGCCAAAGGCGAGCTGGCTTTGCGTTTCAACATGGCCCCATCAGGCTACGGGGAAATCCATAAGCCCCTGCTGACTGGATTATTGTCGAATGTCAGCTTTAAACAAGAAGGGTCGGAGTATCTGGGGGCGCGTGGCTTGAAATGCCAGATTTGGCCGGGTTCCTCGTTATTCAAACCGCGGCCCAAATGGATCATGTCGGCTGAACAAGTCGAAACGACGAAAGTCTTTGCTCGCACCGTTGCCAAGATCGAACCCGAATGGGTGGAAAAATGCGGGGCGCATTTGGTCAAGCGGACTTACCACGATCCGCATTGGGAAAAGAAAGCCGCCAGAGCTGGCATTTTAGAAAAGGTGACTTTGTTCAGCTTGACGATCACCAATGGGCGGCGAGTGCCGTTGGAAAATGTCGATCAGAAAATGGCAAGGGAAATTTTCATTCGCTCCGCGTTGGTTGAAATGGAATATGACAGCAAGGCCCCGTTTTTTTTGCATAACCGTGAATTGCTCGCGGAGGCGGATTATTTGCAACAGAAAGGCCGGCGTGTGGACTTGGTGGCTGATGAGGAATGGATTTACCAGTTTTATGACGAACGCATTCCCGCCGAAGTGGTCAGTGGGGTTAGTTTTGAGGTGTGGAGAAAAAAGGCGGAAAAAGCCAATCCCAACTTGCTAAGGATGACCCGCGAGGATATCACCCGCAAGGAAGAGGAAGGGCTGGATAACCGGAATTTTCCCGACGAAATTAAAATCGGCGCCATTCGCATACGGCTAGAATACCGTTTCGAGCCGGGCCATGAGGACGATGGGGTTTCGGCGATAATCCCCCTGCATTTGCTAAATCAATTGCCCGCAGAGCCTTTCGCCTGGCTGGTGCCGGGTTTGTTGCGGGAAAAAGTGGTGGCGATGATTAAAAACCTGCCCAAGCAAACCCGCAAGCATTTTGTCCCGGCCCCGGATTATGCCGACAAAGTAGTGCCGCAACTGGATTTCGGCCACGGCAAATTCACCGAACAAATCAGCGCAGCCCTGCGGCGCATCGAAGGGTTCACCATCCCTGAAAAAGACTGGAGCGAAGACGGCATACCCTTGCATTTACGGATGAACTTCGCCCTCGTGGACGAGGCGAATGTGGTCGTTGCCCGCGCCCGCAACCTTAACGAGTTGAAACAACGGCACGAATCGGCGGCGGTGGAAAACTTTGAGGGTTTGGCCCAAGAGGAATTATCCATCACTGGCAAAAAAGAATGGGAATTCGGCGATTTGCAGGACCAATTCCAATCGGGCCAAATCCACGGTTTCCCGGCGTTGGTGGACGAGGGAGAAACAGTGGGCCTGCGGGTTTTCGACACGAAGGACAAAGCCGCCGCAGCGCAGGAACGCGGCTTGGTGCGCTTGTTCCGCTTGGCGATGGTTCAGTCACTGAAATATCTGCGTAAAAATTTAAGTATCTCACCAGCTTCCGAATTGGCTTATCGGCTATTGCCCAAACACCCGTTCCTGTATCCCGAATTTCAAGCAAGCCGTGATCTGCGCGAGGATGTGCTGGATCGCATCATGGCGGCCCTTTATCTTGACGGACACCCCGACATTCGCACGAAAGCCGCCTTTGAACTGCGCTTGGAACAAGGCAAAAGCGAAATGGTCCCAATCGGCAACGACAATGCCAAGTTGTCTGACGAGATACTGACACTTTGCGCCGAGGTGTCAAAGAAACTCAAAGTCCGCACCGACCCAGCCTCTGTCGATATGCGCGGACAATTGGATTTATTGGTGTATTCAGGTTTTATCAGTACCACGCCCTACCCGATCTTAAAGCAAATCCCCCGTTACCTCAAGGCCATGCTCTACCGACTCGATAAATCGGCACTAGACACTAACCGCGATGCTAAATTGCTAGCCGAGTTGAGCCCATTCTGGAAAAAGTATTGGGACCGGGTGAAGCTAGGCAAAGATAAAACCACGCCAGAGCGGGACGATTTCCGCTGGATGCTGGAAGAGTTCAGAATATCCCTATTCGCACAACCCCTGAAAACCCTTTATCCCGTTTCGGCAAAGCGGCTGGATGAGGCTTGGGGGAAGAAGCTGAAGGGTCTATAGTCTTTATCGGTACACGATTGGCCTAGCGTGGGACACAAGGAGTCCGATAAAAAAATAAAGGGGTCCACGGGGTCCCCCTAGGCTTTAATGACTCCGAATCACTCGGACGGCAAGGCTTTCTGCCCATTCATATTTTGCATGAATGAATTTGCCCTGTCGATGGACCGCTCCATGGCTGTTATCAACCCCGCTACGCCGCTAGTCAAGGTGGTCAATTCGCTTTCCAAATGAGTGATGGCTTGGGCGTTGAGGTTGTGCTTCAAGAACAAAACCTGGTCTTGGAAAACCCCAAGCACCGGGCCGATTTTGCTTTCCGCACGCCGCATTGCGGAAAGCAGTTGGCCGTACATCTGCTGGGTTTGCTTTAGTTTCAACCGGCTGGTGTTGCGCAAGCTGCGATTGCTGTATTGCTCCAGTTCGTCTTCCCATTCGGCGAACAGAGCCTCGGCCACTTCCTGAACGGCATCAATGCGGTCGGAAACTGCTGATGCCCTCGATTTGCTGTAATCAAACTCGACCTTGAGTTGGCGATAGACATCTTCCAGAGGGCCACCGTCGAATTCAATGAGCGCACTGAATTTTTCAAGTGCGTTTTGGAATTGTGACTTGGCATCCTCCAGTCCGTCGCGGGCATCTGCCACCCGCGATACGAGGATATCTCTCTTGTGGTGGCCTGCTGATTCGATGGCACGGAAATAAAATCGCTGGAACCTAGCGCTCAACATTCGGACAAGCGGGGCGAGCAAACCGAGGGAATTGTCTTGCTTAGAAAATTGCTTGGGCATGGCGGTAGAAAATGGATGGGGTCAAGCCTAGTATTCTACGCGAAGTCTATGGAGTCTGAAGAGCCATTCTATTCAATTAGGTTATAATGCGCTGTTAAAGATGGCAATTACAATGCAAGGTCGCGGACCGCAGTTGAATTGCCCCCGATTCATGAACGGAGATTTGATTAGTGAAGAAAACATATTTCGGCACCGATGGCGTTAGAGGAAAGGTTGGTGAGTACCCCATAACCCCAGATTTTATGTTGAAACTGGGATGGGCAGCAGGCAAGGTTTTTGCCCAGGCAGGTTCACACAATAATGTCGTGATTGGTAAAGATACACGCATATCCGGTTACATGTTTGAGTCCGCACTGGAAGCGGGACTGTCTGCGGCCGGTGTGAACACGCAATTGTTAGGCCCCATGCCGACACCGGCTATCGCCTATCTTACCCGGACCTTCCGCGCCCGTGCGGGCATCGTCATCAGCGCCTCCCACAATCCCTATTATGACAACGGGATCAAGTTTTTTTCGCAAGACGGCATGAAACTCCCCGATGAAATCGAGTTCAAAATTGAAGAGCAACTCGACCTGCCGATGACGACAGTGGAATCCTCACGCCTTGGCAAAGCCACTCGGATCGAAGATGCCGCTGGCCGGTATATTGAATTTTGTAAATCCACCATTCCATCAGCCATAGACTTCAATGGATATAAAGTAGTTGTGGATTGCGCCAATGGGTCAACCTACCATGTAGCCCCACCGGTTTTCCGTGAGTTGGGGGCCGAGGTCGTCAAAATCGGGGTGGAACCCAATGGCTTGAACATCAATGAAGGCGTGGGTGCCACACAGCCGGAAAAGTTACAGCAGACTGTGTTAGCCGAACGGGCTAATTTTGGCATTGCGCTGGATGGTGATGGAGACCGGTTAATCATGGTTGATGAGCAAGGCATCATCGTTGATGGCGATGAACTTGTCTACATCATTGCCCGTTCCAGGCTGCATGTGGGTCAATTACGTGGCCCCGTTGTCGGAACGCTGATGAGCAATCTGGGAATGGAACGCGCTTTGGAGGACTTGGGGATAGTGCTTAAGCGGGCCGCCGTAGGCGACCGATATGTCATGGAAATGATGCAGCAGTTCGATAGCGTGTTGGGTGGCGAAAGTTCCGGCCATATAATTTGCAGGGATCGTACCAGCACGGGTGACGGCATCATTGCCGCTCTCCAGGTCATGACAGAAATGAAGCAGACAGGCAAAACCTTGAGCGAACTGAAGCAAGGCATGGAAAAATATCCACAAAAACTGCTTAATGTTAAGATTCGGGAAAAAGTCAACATTAATGAAATCCCTTCAATCGTTGCCGCCAAAGAAGATGCCGAGCGGGAGTTGGGTAAGACCGGTCGGGTGTTGTTGCGATCTTCCGGCACCGAGCCGTTAATCCGTGTAATGGTGGAAGGAAGGGATGCCGGCCAGGTGGAATGCCTTGCACAACGGTTGGCAGATGTGGTGACCGAAGCGCTCGCGGCTTGAGTTGGCACAGCCATCCAGAATAATTTAACGGAGAATTAATCCGATGCGAATTTTACATACTATGTTGAGGGTGGGCAATCTCGACCAGTCCATCGCTTTTTATACCGAAGTTCTCGGCATGAGGTTGCTAAGCCGGAACGACTATCCTGACGGTAAGTTCACTTTGGCTTTTGTCGGATACCAAGACGAAAAAGACGGTGCTGTGATTGAGCTTACCCACAACTGGGGTGTGGACAATTACGCGTTGGGAACGGGCTTTGGCCATGTCGCCCTGGAAGTTGATGATGCATACAAAGCCTGCGAATTAGTCAAGGGCAGGGGCGGAAAAGTGACCAGGGAGGCTGGACCGATGATGCATGGAACCACTGTCATTGCCTTTGTGGAAGACCCCGACGGTTATAAAATCGAATTTATCCAGACTGGGAGTTAAGGTCATGTTAAAAGAGTTGAGAGTATTGGTGTTTGTTTTTGCTTCTGCAATGATTGCCACTGGTTGTGCGACCTATGGTGGTTACCAGCCGACCATCGATACTTACAATGATCCTAATATCGGTCGAATCGAACAAGACAAGGCAGAGTGCGACGGCCTTGCCAAGCAAGCTGGAAGTGTTGGCACTAATACGTTGAAAGGGGCTGGGGTGGGGGCGCTAATCGGTGCTGCTGGTGGGGCTGCGTTGGGTGCTGTGATAGGCAATCCAGCGACAGGTGCGGCGGCGGGTGCGGCCATAGGCGGCATCGGTGGTGGTGCCAGCCAAGGCATGAGTAGCGACAAAGAATACAAACAAGCATTTAACAATTGCATGCGCAATCGCGGGCATAACGTAATCAACTAACATCCCTGATGTTAAGCACCAAACCGTTTGCATTTTGCTCATTGCTTATTTTGGCAAAGGATTGTCGGCCTACGACGATTCATTTTGGAGTGTCAAGGCTTTGCCTTGACAGGCAAAGCAAGCTTTGCCACTCCATCAAGACAGGAAGCTGTTGAAATATGGTATCCGCTATGCAATCTCTAGCCCACGCCTTTAAAGCCAGTGCAAGTCAATATGCTGATCGTATAGCAGTGATTTCGGGCAATGATCGGTTGGATTATCAGACCTTGGACAGGCAATCCGATGCCTTTGCTTCCGCGTTGGCTAAAATGGGCGTATCCACTGGGGAACGGATCGGGCTGTATTGCATGAACAGCCCATTTTTCGTCATCGCCTACTTAGGCATAATCAAGGCTGGTGCGACAGTAGTCCCCATCAACCTGCTCATTAACACCAACGAAATGGCTTTCATTTTGACAGATGCCGGTGCCAAGGGCTTAGTCCATCATGCGGTGTTTGCCGAACAGGCTGAGCAGTTGAAAACTTCAGTCGCGAGCCTTGCTTTCACATTGAGTATGAGTGGGGATGGAGAAGATGCTTTGCTGTGGGAGGAGCTTGTTGATACGGATTCACCACCGCCGACTATAGAATGGCATCCGCAAGAAGACCTTGCCGTCATCCTCTATACCTCCGGCACTACCGGCAACCCCAAGGGTGCCATGCTCACCCATGGCAACCTGCTCGCCAATGTATCCAGTGTTAAACAGGCCATGCAATGGCGACCGGGGGGGGATACCGTGCTGGTTGTATTGCCCATGTTCCATGCCTTTGCAGCAACCGTGGGGCTGCTAACCCCCTTGCTTTATGGCTGCACCATCGTGCCTTTGCCGCGCTTTGAACCAGAACTGGTTGCCAAAACCATCTACGCTACAGGTTCGACCATCTTTCTGGGTGTCCCTAGCATGTTCACCGTGCTGTTGCGCCTCAAACCTGAACGGGCAGCATGGCTGGAATCTTTGCGCTTCTGCATTTCTGGCGGTGCGGCATTGCCGGTTGAAATATTGCGCCGCTTTGAGGCGCAGTTCGGCAAGAAAATCTACGAGGGCGACGGACCCACCGAATGTGGGCCGGTGACGTGCGTCAACCCAGTTGGCGGTTTGGGCAAGCCGGGAACGGTGGGCTTGCCGATACCCGACGTGGAAATGCGCATCATTGGCGAAGCAGGGGTGACACCCCTCCCCATCGGTGATGTAGGGGAAATTGCCGTGCGCGGACCTAATGTGATGAAGGGCTATTGGAACCAGCCCGAGGCGACTGCCGAAGCATTCCGCGACGGTTGGTTTCTGACTGGCGACTTGGGCACGGAAGACGAAGACGGATATTTTTCCATTGTGGACCGTAAAAAGGACATGGTCATCGTCAACGGCATGAATGTCTATCCACGCATGATCGAGGAAACCCTATACCGTTTCGCGCCCATCAATGAAGCGGCGGTGGTGGGAGAACCCAACGATTTGCACGGCGAAATTCCGGTTGCTTATGTTTCTTTGGTTGCCGGTGCCGAGTCATCGGAAGCCGACATCCGCGCTTGGTGCCGCGAAAACTTAGGCCGGCATCAAGTTCCCCGCAAAATTCACATCCTACCGGAATTGCCCAAAAACGCCACCGGCAAAATCCTCAAACGGGAATTGCGCAAGCAGGGGGAGATTGAGCGAGGGGTCAGGGATTTGTAGCAATTAGGCATATGAGCAAAAAAAGCGAGATACCCACTGAGGAAATAGACTCCGTCGCTGGCCTACTTCAGCGAGTTGTGGAACTCTATACCGGGAATCATTCGGTCCTTTTTCGTGGGCATCAAGTGGCGGATTGGATTCTTACACCTCGCATTGCCCGTACAAATTTCAGGCTACGTCATTCAGCTTCCGTGCTTAAGGCCGAAAAAAGGATGCTTGATGAGTTCGAGCGACTGTCCGTACCCTATCTCGCTGGGCGCGAAATTTCTTCGCATTGGGATCGGCTTGCCTTGGCTCAGCACCATGGGTTGCCAACACGACTTTTGGATTGGTCGGCAAACCCACTGGTAGCACTTTGGTTTGCCGTTGCGCAGCCGCCAGACGGAGAAAGCGATGCGGCAGTTTGGGCATACGAGGCGGAGGAAGAAAATATTGCAAATCTTTCAGATGATCCCTTTACTTTACCTCGTACACAGATATTCCGTCCGCGTCATCATGACGCTCGGATAGTGGCGCAATCTGGTTGGTTTACCGTCCACAAGTACTTAACCGCAAACGAAGGACGGTTCAGCGCCCTAGATCGAATTGAGATACACAGGTCTGAGCTAAGAAAGTTCATCGTGCCTAGGCAATACTTTGCATCGATACGAGATGACCTAGCCCGGTGCGGAATCCAGCGTAACGCTTTGTTTCCCGACCTTTCAGGCCTTTGCGGTCACTTATTGTGGCAATTTTCACCACTCTCCGATGAGACCAACTATGACGTTGCTTAGGTCCGTAGGGTCGTATTGCGCCGAATGGGTAAAACGAAAAGAACAAATACCATGCAACCCCGGCCTTCACTACCGGCGCACACCCTCCAGCCACTCAAGAAGAATATTGAAAGCCAATGGGAAAGCAAGATAAAGTAATAGAAGCAATTCTTCGAGGTACTTCGGAAGCGAACATTGCATTTGAAGACATTCGAGGGCTTTTACTCCACCTTGGCTTTGATGAACGGATTCGCGGTAGCCATCATCTTTTTCGGAAGCATGGAATTGATGAGAAGGTAAATATTCAACGTGCAGGTAACAAGGCAAAGCCGTATCAGGTAAGACAGATTCGTGAGATTATCTTGAAATACCATTTAAAAAGTGAATAGCCATGTACAAATATGAAACAATCATATATTGGAGCAAAGAAGACCAGTGTTTTATCGCAGATGTACCCGAATTACCGGGCTGCATGGCCCATGGAACCTCACCGGGTGAAGCCTTATCAAATGCACAAGAAGCCATAGGGCTTTGGCTAGATACTGCAAGTGAGTTCGGCGATTCTATACCCGAACCCAAAGGCCGACGTCTTGTTTATGCGTAAGCGTTCACTCCCCCCTGCCTTTTGCTGGGAGCGCGGCCATCTTGACCGCCATTTCAGCGGGCGTGACGCCCGCGCTCCCAAGGGGGAGTGAACACTTACGTTTATGCTTAGTCCAAGGGCGCAATAGCGGCTTGCCGCGTATTGCGCCGAATGTTCTAGTCGCAGAGTTCGAGCCTTTGTTCGATGCGCCCCACCCGCTCGGCTAGGCGGTCATACTGGACTTGTTGGCGATACACGTCTTCTTGAGTGTCAAGGTTGTCGCTGCGGGACTTCAATACGGCCTTTTCCACGCTGAGCAACCGCGCATTGACTTCGACCAACTGCGCCTCCATCCTGCCCATGCCGGCCCGGATGGCCCGAAGGTGCTCAAGAACTAGGTTTTCGACGTTGTCGTTCATGACGATCCCCAAAGGCTATTGCAGTTAATGGCTGTATAATCAATGTTACACTGGGCGCGGCGGGGTTTGCAACCCCGCCGCTTACGTTTCGTGCGCACCCTAAAGCCAGAGGCAAAGCACAAAACGTTACAGACGGGATTACAAATCCCGTCCGGCGTTGTCGCCTTACTGTTATTATACAGCGTTTTCATATTCTAATAGTTACTATAAAAAATTATGGACATAATTTCAAGTTACAGCATTTTCAACATCAAAGAGTTACTTGGTAGTGGGTATGATAGCACAGGTTATTCGGTTGACCTGAAGGTTTAACGGAATGTCTGTTTTAGGTATATTTTTAAGATGAAAATGCTGTATATCAAGATTTCTCTATGCTTCACATACCTTTTGCAGAAATGTATGCTAACCAATCATTTAAACGCGTATAATAATGCACCTATGGGCTTCCCTCAACGCGGTAGGGCGCAACAGGCGTGTTCCGTCGTTTTGACAACGTTTTTTGTTGACCGTCAAAACGGCCTATGTGCCATTTTTTTCACCGCTAGGAGTCCCGATTTGCATTCATGTACAGCGTTTTTTCTTAACAAAGGAAAATAATAAAGGACATTCATTCAAACTATCCTGTGTGTCTGTGCTTTGCAAAATGGTATAACCCAACAAGTAACTATTCGATATTAAAAACGCTGTATTGATCCAATAAAACAATTTTCAATGGCGAAGTTCTATCTAGTAACTATTTGATGTTGAAAACGCTGTAAAATCATGAAAAAACTACTCCTTTCGATCTTGGCGCTCTTCCTCTTGGTGGAAGAGTGGCTTTGGGACATGCTCACGGCATTCGGCAGGCGTTTGGTCGTCTGGCTGCATCTGGCGGTTTTTGAGCACTGGCTGTCCAAGGCCACCCCCAAAGTCGCCATGACGGCACTGCTGTTGCCAGTCCTCCTAATACTGCCGGTCAAGTTTGTCGGCTTGCTGTTGTTCGCCCATGGGCGGATTGTCCAAGGCATCGCCCTGCTGATTGCCGCCAAGCTTTTTGCCACCTTGCTCATTTCACGCATGTTCGCCATCACGCGGCCCCAGCTTTTGACCTTCGCCTGGTTCTCACACCTGTATTCGACCGTCACCCGCTGGCTCAACTGGGCGCATGTGCGGATTCGTGCCACTTGGGTTTACCAACAGGCAACCCGTCTCAAGCAAGCGGGCAAGGCCAAGCTGGCGGCATGGTTGCGGGATGGCAGGACAGATGGCTAGATGCGGAATTAGGCTGCGTTATCCAGTCAAAATAATAATCAGTCATGACGACGGATCGGTTAGGGAAGTGGGTATCATCGGGGATGCCGAAACGCTGGCCGAGGCCATTCGTATGGCGGAGCAAAACGGATTTCAGGTGCGGGATGGAAGTGATGGCGGGAATTGTAGGTTGGCTCAAGACGGCGGAGATTCCGAGCTTTATTTCGTTGTGACTATTTATCCTTAAGCAAAGTAGCCAGGATGAAGCGGGTGTGATTAAGAGTGGTGCAGGAGTACAAGGCTTGCCTTGTTAGGGCATCTACAGGCAAGGCAAGCCTTGCACTCCCAGCGTAATTTCAGATACCGTCCCGTTTAGCTTGGTTCGTGTTCAGTTTGCTTAGGCCACCACATCGGTCTGGGCAACCACATCTGCATCAGTGAGGTGAATATCATCACCGTGGATGCCACGCTATAACCGAATCCGCCGATCATCGTGAACCAGGCAAATACCGGGTAGTATTTGGTCAGCCACCATGACATTACGTCAACTAGCAAGAACACAAAAGGCGTGGCAACGAGGATGATTTTCCAGCGCAAATCATACTCTGCCATACCGAATATCCAGCCTACAAACAGGAAGATAAAGCTGATGCCGAAGAGATGAATATGGGACACCCGCGTCAAAGTGGCGATGCTGGCACCTTGGTCCACTTCGGCAACTTTCTTCACATTACTAAGCTTGGTGAAATCGGGAATGGTGGCCTCCGCGTTATGGCACGAATCGCAATGTTTTTGGAACAAGGGTTCTATTTTCGATTTCCATTCCTTCTCCGGCGCTTCGTCGCGTGCCCATTGGATCAACTCAAAACGCACCTCATCCGGGGCCATGGCTTTCATCGCACCATTGAGCATGGATTCCAGTTTGGAGCCAGACCGGTTGCCGTAGTAACTGTAAACGATGTCATTAACAGACACGCCGGGTTTGCCATCGGCCTGACCATGGGTCAGCATGATTTGTGCACCGGCCATCATCAAACCCACGCCGATTACCAGCAGAAAGCCAGTGAACAGGACTTTATAGGTCAACGATAAACGGGCAAGTGTGTTGCTGGGTTTTATGTCAATCATGGCGTCATCCTGGTTTAGTCTGGGGGAAGATGGCATGAATTTCCAAAACGGTTGGCGGCTGTTCGAGGCCGTGCATGGCTTGCGGCAACGCGGCCAGAAGGCAAAGGCAAAGACTGCCGTAGCCACTAACAAAGTCAATAAATGGTCCATGGCAGACTCCTGAGTGTTGGTTATTTAAATAGCAGCAAACCCTTATCCCACATCAAAGGTGCTTCGTAGCCCAGCAAGTTGACGACGGTGGCCGCCAGATTGCTCAAACCGCGCTGCTCCAATTCCGCCAAATTGAAGGAATCTTTCCAGCGCTTGGAGTAAAAAATGCAAGGGACCGGGTTGAGCGTATGCGAAGTTTTCGCGCTGAATTCGCCATCCGCCTTCTTTTTGGGCTGGCCGGTTTTGGCGTTGATTTCATACATTTCATCGGCGTTGCCATGGTCGGCAGTGATGATTGCCACGCCCTTGAGCGCGTCGATCACCGGCAATAAACGGCCTAAGGCCAAGTCCACCGCTTCCACGGCGCTGATGGTTGCCTGATAATTGCCGGTATGTCCTACCATGTCGCCATTGGCGTAATTCACCCGCAAGGCCCGGTATTTGCCTGTCTGCAATTGGCGGATCAATTCGTCGGTAATCTCTGCCGATTTCATCCAGGGCCGTTGCTCGAACGGGATGATGTCCGAGGGTATCTCAATGTAGGTTTCCAGCTTGTCATCGAATTTACCGCTACGGTTGCCGTTCCAGAAATAAGTTACATGACCGTATTTCTGGGTTTCGGAAATTGCCAGTTGCGGTATGCCCGCGTCGGCCAGATATTCGCCCATGGTGTCCCTGATCTTAGGCGGCACCACAAGAAAACGCTTCGGTATTTTCAAGTCGCCATCGTATTGCAACATGCCCGCGTAAGTGACTTTAGGGTAACGGACCCGGTCAAATGGTTTGAAATCTTCGTCCTCGAATGCGCGGGATATTTCAATGCCCCGGTCCCCCCGGAAGTTGAAGAACACGACGCTATCGTTATCGTGGATAGCTCCCACCGGCTGGCCGTTTTCGACAATGACGAAAGGCGGTAAATCTTGGTCTATGATGACATTGGGCGATTCGCCGCGTGTCGCTAGGATGGCCTCGGCGGCGGAGTGGAAATGAGGGCCTAAACCCAGCACATGGGTTTTCCAACCCTTTTCGACCATGCCCCAATCCGCTTCGTAACGGTCCATGGTGATGTTCATCCGGCCGCCACCGCTGGCAATCCGAACATCAAAGCCGGGTTCGCGAAGTTGGGTCAGGAAAGCCTCGAATGGTTCTACATAATCCAATGCGGAAGTCTCCGGCACATCCCGCCCGTCCAGTAAAATGTGGACTCGCACCCGCTTGACGTGCTCATGTTTCGCACGGACTATCAAGGCTTTTAAGTGGTCGATATGGGAGTGGACATTGCCATCCGAAAACAGCCCTAGGAAATGCAAAGTGGACGAGTGGGCGGTGACATTGGCAATGACTTCCCGCCACGATTGGGCCTCATACAGCGCACCCGTGGCAATCGCATCGTTGACCAAGGATGCACCTTGGTTGTAAACCTGTCCGGCACCAATGGCATTGTGGCCGACCTCAGAGTTGCCCATGTCCTCGTTGCTAGGCATGCCAACAAATTTACCGTGGGCCTTCAACAAAGTGTGCGGGTATTGCGCGAAAAGCCGGTCAAGGGTGGGCGTGTAGGCATTGTAAATCGCGTTACCCTCGTGATTTGGCGTGTAACCAAAGCCATCCAGCACGATGGTCACCACGGGGCCTTCCACGCCGGGGAAAGAGGAGAGTTTTTTTAACATTAGGCTTCGTTCGAGGTAAAAGTTAAAAGGATTGAGAATCAGATATACAGGCAATTGCCGGGGAGGGAAAGTGAAACCGGTTAAACAATGCTTATGCAAACACTGATGGAACTTGACAGAAAGTTGTCAGGAGGCAAAGAACTATTTATAACAGACTGATATTTATTTATATTCTACCAATCAAGAGGCAAGGAACTAAGTTGATTTTGTTAGGTTGAATGTTAGGAAAATGACCATTTCTTAAGTAAGCAGTATTGCAAGCAGAGGCTATCGTTCAACCATTTCGACCAGTATTCCTAATATTTTACTTGGATTATCAATAAAGTAGTCGGCAAGGTCAATGCAAACCGTGCTGCCCCGCAATTGCAAGAACTTCCAAGCTTGGCCGGTAGTCACTGCGCCATAGAGGACGGGCAAAGGCTTGCCTTCCCTTTCGTTATAGACTTTTGCAGCCACCATTTCCGCGACGCACTGGCCTAGGCCGGACATTATTCGTTCGTTTTTGGCCTCCACAACGGACAGGATGGGGGTATCCAGAAACAATTGTTCGGGCGACTGGCTGACAATAAAGTCACAAAATCCATTTAGCCCTTGTTCTTTGTCTACGGTAAACTCAATGCCAGAGAAAAAGCTGATGTTGGAGCGGCGTTTTAATTCCAGGAAGAAATTGACGATAATTAGCTCGGAACTGGCTTTTTCGGTGCCGATGGCTAAAGCCAGTGGTACGTTCTGTTTCAGTATCTCCGACAATAAAGGGCTGATTTCGACTGGCTCGATTTGGGAAAACAAATCTTCCGTTTCCACGATGTTCAAGTCGAATGCGGATTTGGCTTTTTTTAAATCGAAGTCACTGTAAGACATTATTAATCCTGATTAGCAAGATTGTTCAGCCAATTTGTAAAACCTAGCCGTATTCGTCATTCCGGCAGGGATTGCCGGAATCCAGAACACAGGGAGGTGAATCTAGTTTGCCCTCCATGGCTACTGGATTCCGGCAATCCCTACCGGAATGACGGCGTTTTGGTTTTAGCTGAAACATCTTCCTAATCAGGAAATGCTTTGAGTGTTGAGAGTGCAATTATTCGCATCAAAATTAATTTTAATGGGGCATAAAAGGCGTTATCCGTATGTATGAAAGCCCGTCCAAGCATACGGCGTAATACGCAGATGAGGCTGCTATTGCGCCTTACGGCCTTGAATTCAGCGAAATTGAAGTTGAAGACCAGTACACGGCAATCGTTATTACAGGTCTACTTGTATACCAAGAAGCTTTTGGCTGGCCATGTTTCCTCTAAGTTCTAATACTTTAGATAATTCTAGCGTATTTTTTTCCGTATCAGTAAGCAAACAAAGCATACTGTCATAATTTTCAGAATTAATAGTTGCTATATATTGTTTTTCCGTTGATAATAACTCAGAACAAATGTTTGAAAACCATCTACCACGCACACCGGGATCAAGATGAGCAAATAGTCGATTGTCATGCCAAAGAAATTGCATGGTATGATTGGCTCCGTGTGTAAACACTAACCAATCAAAACATAATATTTTTGCATGCCCAATTCCATCTGATTTTGAGCCATCAAGGTGAACCTTAAAATTATAACGTAATAAATTTTCGCCAGTATTGTTTTCCAATGATAGTCCTGATGCTGAATTTGGATATAGGCATTCAGTCATGCGCCGATAAAAAATTTCCAGATTTGATAATGGATTACTTGAAAGGTATTCAGCCGCTCGCTGAGCATCTAGTAGTAATGCTTCTTTAATAGTTAATTCTTCCTTTTGTATATTAGCATCAACCTCAAGGAATTCTTCAAGTGCCTTGAGTTCTTGAGTCTGTTGAGCGAATTCGTTTGCTACAGCACGATATTCCTCAAATGCCGTCTTGCCACGCAGAGACTGCATTATTTCATCCCGATCCTTAGCTAACTTGCCCCGCTCGGTTTCTTTTACCAAAATCTCAGATTGGATTCCAATAAGGTCTGCTGTTAAGCGGCGCTTCCTGCCTTCGGCAACGCTACGATGAAACTTTTCTACAACATCGAAATGGCGGAGTGCTTCAGGTTTAAAAATCACTTCCAAGCCTTGATACAGTGACAATAGTTCTTGTGAAGTTATATCTGGCTTCACAATGAGCAAATCAGCAATGCTGTTACATCTGAACTTTAGTATCTCTATCTCTTGATTTAAATCACGAAGTTTTTGCGTCTTTTCATTCGCTACTTTCTCAATTTCATGGTAGTTTTCCGCGACTACAAGACTGTTCAGTTGTTCTTGCAAGCGAGGGAGGTTACCCCTAAGCCAATCGGCACGTATCCGCGCATCGTTGCCAGCACGAAACAAATCATGCAAGGCGGGTGTATCACGCCACACCTTTTTAGCCTGCCTTAAAGAATCAATTCGTTTCTTCAACTCATATTTATTTGATACGAGGCGAACGTCCAATCCTACTAAAAACAGTGTTCGTACAAGTGCTTCGAAAGGTTGTTCTTCTGCTGTGCTGTCCGGTTCAATGCAATCAGATATCTCGACACGGGCAAATCTTTTGACGAGCGAACGAAAGGAAATTGGAAGTTTTTGCTCCGCAGAAAGATTAAAAACTCCAATTTGATTTAACCATGCTTGGAGTTCCCTCACTTTGATAGATTGCTGATTCAGCGCAAGAATTTTACTGTCGGCGCTACGTTCAACTTGATACGGCTTTCCATTGATTTCAAAATCTAGCCTAAAAACCCATTCTGGCAATTTATCTCCAAGCTTTTTGCTCCCGTTGGCTCCAAGACAATGATGCACTAAACGTAATGCTAATGATTTTCCCACACCGTTAGAATTGCCCGCATTCTCTTCCCCTGATGAAGTACCCACAATAAGCGTCAACCCTTTTGGGTTAAAGTTTATGGTTTTAAAGGATTTTTGATTTGAAGAAAGTCTAGTTAATTTCACAAGTGACATCCTTTAATCTGATGTAGTCATCCTTCAAACTCTCTATCTCTCCTATGGAAAATAATATGTCTATCGCCAATACAAGACCCGTAAAGGTCACGTCCTTTACCCAAGCATGATCTTTCTGCAAACTTTGCAACCTAACCCACAATTCATCTAATGTTTGTGGTCTATCTAACAGATAAGTGCGTACAAGACCAGACAAAGCTAAAATGCTACTAGAAAAGCGTATATGCTTATGCGGGATCAGAGGTATTGGGTGGTTCATAAATATCACAAGTTTCAAAATATTTTGCCATTATAACTAACCCTACATGTTGCCATCCCTTCAACTCTATTGTTGGTCGGCAACTTTTTGTTACTGGGAAAATAATTTCATTTAATATGTACTCAAATCGAATGCTAGATGCATTTTCGGCTGCATCAGGTATAACTTTTAGGCTTTCATGGTATATCTGATTAACTTCAATGGATATGTATTGCGCAAGCCCCGGACGAGTATCGAAAAAATCATTAACTTTTGCCACTTGAAAAAAAGCTAACCGAAGGACTTGAGAAAGCCTATCATGCAGATTATTAAAGCGTATCTTTTGATCGAATGCTGGAGTCGGTTCATCTTGATCTAGTAATCCAATAATTGCAAAACTTTGTTTATTTGATAGATGCTCCAATAACTCACTTATCATTCTTGGATCAATCCATTCCGGAATGGTAATTGGAGTACCTTGAACGATGTTTATTTTTCTATCATCGCCTAAATCCAAAAAATATTGCTCAAGTTGACCGCTACTCAATCCCCTTGCTGGAATTTTATGCGTTTCTTCAATATCTGAAAGAGATTTCTGGACCGGTCCCGGAATACCACAGTAGCGATCATTCAAAACAAAGCTGTATTTTTTTATGCCTGACCAATTGTTCTTTAGTTTTTCAAAATCATTTTTTGCCTTATTGACAGCATCAACTTCTGTTTGGCTTTTCTGTGTTGTTGGTTTTGGGGAATAAATTTGGAAATAATGTCCTTGGGCGGGTATAAAGCCGTCATTACCTCCATCACCTTCACGTCCCCAAGGGCGTACTGACTGATATTCGTCACCAAAGCGAGACATCATTACAGCATGGAACAATTTTTCATATTGTTCACCGGAAGACTCATATATTTTTAGTTTGAACCGATTTATAAACCAAAAAATATCATTATTAGTCATGGCAATAATCGGTGCTACTTTTTATTTATTAGTGATTCTTTGTTGTTCATATAGTTGTACCGCTTGCCTCTCCTCCAGCATCTTCTTCAAGTCTGCGGAAGTCAACGTTTCCCGATCATGGATAACCGCGTCTTTGATGGCTTCTTGCACAGCACGGGTGAGTTCGGCGTGGTTCAGACCTTCGGCAATTTTAGCCAAGTTGACCCAACCGGGTTTGACGATTTTGAAGCCAGATAATTTGTTTTTCAGTATCTCGACAATCTGCGCCTGATTCGGCAGTCCGTATTCAATCACATCGTCGAAACGCCGGAATAGCGCGTAATCGAGGCTTTGTGGATGGTTGGTGGCGGCGATGACAACACTGTTATACTCGTCCTGTTCCAGCATTTGCAGAAAGCTGTTCAGCACACGGCGAATCTCGCCAACGTCATTGCCAAAGCCGCGCTGTGCGCCTATGGCATCGAACTCGTCGAAAAAATACACGCCACGCACTGAGGCTAGACAATCAAACACTTGGCGGAGTTTGACCGCCGTCTCTCCCATGAATTTGGTTATCAGCGCGTCAAGACGGACCACAAACAAGGGGATACCCAATTCGCCAGCCATTGCCGAAGCGGTCAACGTTTTGCCGGTTCCGGGCGGACCGACCAACAGAAGCTTACGGCGCGGCGACAAGCCATGCGACTGGATTTTGCCAAAATTGCGCTGTTCTTTGATGAGGCGTTGCAGACGCTCGGCGATGCTATCGTCCAGTACCATTTCTACAAGCCGCGCTTTGGGATAGGAGGCATCCAGCAAACCCGCCAACTCCCCGCGTGGCTGGGTGATGGGGGTGGGCCGCTTGCCTGTAGTCACCGGGACGGTGCGGGCCTTGGCCGAATCAATCATGGCACGAAGGTCTTCAGCTAATTTACCATGTCCTAGCTTGGCTTCATGGGCTGCCAGTTGCATTGCAATCGCGTAGAAGTGACCGTCGTCGCCTTCAATGTGCGACTTGAGCAGAGCTTTGAGTTGATCTGCGCTGGCCATAGTGATGCAAGTCCGTACCTGTCAAATGCAATAGATGGGATCATCATATCATTTCATTGCTTTGACCGTTCAAAATAAAAACTTTTGTTCGCTCCCAAGTTTCATCTCAGATCGGTAAAAAATTTTGATGCTGTTTAATATAGGCTGGGTTACGACTGTTCGACGACATTCGTATTGATCCGTTTTTCTTTCCGCACCAAACGGGCTTTCCGTGCAGCGGCCTTGCCGACCTCTTGTGAGACTTCTCTTCCACCTATCTTCCAAATACCATTTTCAAAAAACTCCTCTGTCAGTTCGGGGATTTCTTCATATTCATCAGGCGTGATGACATGGGAGTCAATTTTTTTCAAGTTGCTGCTCAAAACGACGGAATAATAAAAAACAGGGCTGTCATCAAGCGGCTTTGCGCCTTAACATGTCAACCGGGTCAATACCGCCCAAGCCTATGTCTTCCAGTGGAATATCCCATGCTGTTGCCTGTGCAATGGCTTCCTCGGTCAATTGGTTGCAAAACTCGGCCACATCCGAGCCAGAATCCTCCAGTCCGCGCTGCTTGACCATCTCCAGCAAAGCCACCAATACACTGGCGTATCTATCAGTACTTGCCATAAGCTTTCTCCTGCAAGATGCCTTGCAATATCGTTATGAAATCTTGATGCCGTTTTATGTCGGAAGGCCAATGAAAATTCACCAAGTTTTCTTGCCGACGTAAATCCAAAGAGTAAAAATCAGGTGTTTTTGTCAATGGATTTTCTATCCATTGCCTATGCAATTCAATCTGCTCTTCAAATGAGCGTATGCCTTTTCTAATTTTTGATTCAGGCAATTCACGTTGCAGTTTATACCAACCGTGATTAGCACCGCCATTCTTTGCAATCAGGTAAGCATCATTTTCCATATCTTTGACTAATAACTGATGTTTCACACGTTGGTAGGAAAAAATTCCAACTAGGCGTAAACCCTAGGGAAAGGATACTCCGAATACATCCAGCGTCCAAGCTACTTGGGGCTTGTCGAAGGGGATGGCAAGCTTCAGTTTATGGCGGACCTTGTAGATTCTGCTTTGCTCTTAACGTTGCGTCGTTGCGCCGTTGCGTGAGACAAAAAATCATGGCCCATTTGAATGACATGCCGCATTGCAAGAAAGTCAAAAGAAGGTCTCACGCAACGGCGCAACGTAAAAGCGCAAGTTATGGGTGATATGGCAATGGGCAGGTTGACAGTGACGGACCTGACCGGTTTTTCACCGCAAACGCTCCCTTTGATTACAAGCCCGTGTAGGGCGGATACAGGGATGTGATCCGCCGAATGATATCGGTCGGCAAGCAACATACGGCGGAACCCATCCTTGGGTTCCGCCCTACGATGGGTTTAAACTAACGAACCCGCTCGACTATCATCGCAATCCCCTGCCCACCGCCTATGCACAGCGAGGCTAGGCCCAGAGACAAATCCCGCCGGACCAATTCGTACAACAGGGTCACAAGTATCCGGGTTCCGCTGGCCCCGACCGGGTGGCCCAAGGCAATCGCGCCGCCATTCACATTGACCTTGCCTAAGTCCCATCCCATTTCACGGTGGACTTGGATGGACTGGGAAGCAAACGCCTCGTTGACCTCAATCAAATCCAGGTCGTTGATCGAGCATAGGCCACGCGCCAACAGACCTTGGGATGCACTGATCGGACCCAAACCCATGAAAGCCGGATTGAGTGCCGATGAATGGGCACCGAGTATCTTGAATGCCCACGCGGGGTTCAACTCGTCTAAAACCGCCTTGGAAACCACCATCACGGCCGCTGCACCGTCATTGATTCCCGACGCGTTGCCGGCGGTAATGGTGCCATCATTCTTGAATGAGGGTTTTAACTTAGCCAAAGCCTGTATCGTCGTGCCGTAACGGGGGTGCTCGTCGGTGTCGAATACGATGTCTTCGCCGCGCCCCTGCTTAATGCGGATGGGGACGATTTCATCCTTGAACTTTCCGTCTTTAATCGCCTGCTCGGTCTTTTGCTGCGAAACTGCGGAGAATTCGTCTTGTTCGTCACGCGATATTTGGTGTTTCTCGGCGATGTTTTCGGCGGTATTACCCATGTGGTAGTCGTAAAACTTGTCCCATAGCGCATCATGGACCACACTGTCGGTCACTTCGCCGTGGCCTAGTCGCTGCCCCCATCGGTGGGCTTTGAGCAAATAAGGTGCCCCGGTCATATGTTCCATGCCGCCGGCAATCACCACTTGGTTATCGCCAGCGGCAATCGACTGTCCGGCTAGGGCGACTGACTTCAACCCGGACCCGCAGACTTTATTCACCGTGAAAGAAGGGACGGTTTCCGGCACCCCCCCTTTTATGGCGGCTTGACGGGCGGGGTTCTGCCCCAAGCCGGCTTGGATGACATTGCCTAGAATGACTTCGTTCACCCGTTCGGCGGGGATCGAGGTTCTGGCAACAATTTCCCGCACCACTTCAGCGCCAATATCAATCGCATTGAGTGGGGCCAAGGTTCCGTTGAATTTGCCGATGGCGGTCCGGCACGCGCCTACTATATATGCTTCCATTATATTCTCATGCCTCCATCAACCTCGATGACCCGCCCGGTGAAGAAATCATTGGCAATGATAAATTGGACGGTTTTGGAGATTTCTTCCATTTCGCCCAAGCGACCCGTGGGGATTTTTTCAATCAGTTTGTCCAGCACTTCCTGCTTGATCTTGGCGACCATTTCCGTGTTGATGTAGCCCGGTGCAATCGCACCGACGCGGATGCCGTAACGGGAGAGTTCCTTGGCCCAGGTCACCGTCATTGCATCGACGGCGGATTTGGAGGCTGAATAATTGGTCTGGCCAAAATTACCGACTCGGCAAATCGAGGAGATATTGACGATCACGCCTTTGACTTTGTGCTTGACCATGTGGAACGCCGCTTCCCTAGAACATAGGAACACGCCGGTCAGATTGATGTTAATGACCTTTTCCCAGTTGGAAAACGGGAATTTGGTGATTTCGTCGCCTTTTTGTTTGATGAACAACGCATCTGAGGTAATGCCTGCATTGTTGACGAGGACATCGGCAGGGCCATTGGCAGCAGTGAATTTTTCGAAGAATGCTTCCACAGCCGCCTCGTTGCTGACATCGACAATTTCACCCTCAATGCCAGTCTCCGCCTTAAGCGTATCAAGGCTTTCTTGCATGACATCCAACACATACGGCTTGCCCCCGGCCTTTTTCACATCTTCTGCAAAGCGTCTGCCCAAGCCACGTGCGCCGCCCGTGATTACAATATTTTTACCTGCAATTTCCATCTTAGCACCTAATATAATGACAAAAGAATTTTTAGGCATGGGGTCAAAATGCATCCACACCATTCAACTGGCTATTGTATTCCTTCCATTAAAACAAGTTCCACTGTATCAGCGGTATAATGAGTTTTTACAGATATTGCGATTTTTCCCGTTTCGTCCTATGGTGTACAGGATTGATCGTTGAATCGAAGGTGGGCCTGCCTAAACCTAAACGACCGCGACACCATATCCAAACTCCACAATAATTATTCTAGGAGAACTCTATGACAGAACTGTTAGCAGTCCTGACCGCAATCTTCGTGATTTATGCTTTATACGAAGTATTCGCAACGGTTTCCCAGTCAGGCGACGGATTGAGCCGGACTAGCCCCGACAACAGCCGTGGTGCGCCACAGGCTGCACCCGCACGGCAACCTTCACCACCTTCGGTGACAACGACCCCGCCCGTCGCGCTGGCCCCAGCCCCTGCGAAGCCAGCCACCACTGGCATCGAACACGAAAAGCACACCAACCTGCGCAACCCTGTGACGGGCGAAATATCGCCGATGCCAGGCAATTACCGTTTTGCCAAGAAATGGATAAAAGAAGCTTTAGTGCAGGAAGGACTTCTTCCTAAGGTTTACAAAAACTCCGAATTGACTGAGACGCTCAATCTGAAAGCCAAGGAAGCGATAGAAAAAATCAAGCATCTGGAAAAATACCACGCTTGAATCAACTCTCGCCTTTGGGAGATGTATAGGGTCACTACCATTAACTTTACAAAAACATCGTTGTTCAGGCAGGGAATCGCAGGAACCTAGGCTCCATGGACGGCGGTGGTTGGGCCATCCCTGTCCGAGTGATTGTTTCGCAAAAGCGGCCCATGGCCGCTATTTTGCCTGACCTGCTCGCGAATGTGGCCCACTCCTACCGATACAAATGAACTTATCGCTTGGCGCTTATCCTAACTGCGCAATGCTTGCATTTCACGTTCACAAATGTCAGGCCAAGACAATGCGCCATCCTCATCAAACCAACAAATATTGATTTCGCGATCTGAACAGAGATAATCCGTTATCCATGGTATCGATGTCGGGTTTTCTGGTAGCACTAAGCAAAGCGAAATGTGACGGTCATCTATTGCGTCACGATAGCGGTATTCGTAAAGCTGGCTTAAACCTTTCCTGATTTGATCTAACAAGCTTACTCCACCGCTTTTCATCTCAAAAATAAATGACCCATCGGTAGGGATTTTGGCAAACAAATCAATGTGTTCATTTTCTTCAGGGTTAGCCCCGAGATTGCGGAGCCAACGTTCCATCATGTCAATAAGTTCTTTGTGGGCTAAGTTTCTTCGTTGTAGCTTTATTTTCGTCAGTTCAGGGTCGGCAAGCTCTTTACGTCTATCATAGGGTTTTGGTGTCGGAAGTTCTCCTGTTCGCGGCCTAAAAGGATAAATCTCAGCAATGGGTATGGGTGCGACAGGCATTTCTCCTTCAATGACCGAATCAACTGGCATTGCCGATTCCATGGCTACGTCCTTGGTAAGGATTTCGACGATCTGTGAAGGCAGGGTCTTCACCCCGTCGAAGTATCGCCCCCATTGTCCGCTTGCGATGATATTTTTCAAATCTTCTTCGCCGGTGCAACTGTCAAAGCCGGTGAATTCAGCACTGATGCTGGCAATAGCCTCCAACTGCCGAACAAGTTGTTGCTTGTCTGCTTCATTAACGCTGTAACGAAGGCGAACACGACCTTCATCAAGTATAAAAAGCTCAGTGTGCTTAAGGGTATGGAATCGTCTTTCATACTTACCAGAAAAGCTAAATCGATTGTTGCGAATAGCATCAAGTGCCGAAGCGACATCATCGACTGCCGGCAAGGCCCGTTTGTTTGTCAAGGGGTAGTTGGCTAAGCCAAAAATTTCATTATAAGAAACCGATGCGTTAAGTACGTTTATATCACGAAGGCGAGCATCTGCCTGAAGTGCAACGGCAATCGTCCTGACCGGCGAGAAATGAATTCGTTGCGTTATAAAATTTAAAGTCCTATTCCCTGCGTTAGCTTGAATACGAAGTTTATTTGTATGACTTTTATAGGTCGCCCCCATAGCATTCGGGTATTGAAACAAGGGAAGCTGCAACCTAAGAAAAGACGCTACGTCCGGTTCTTCCCTAATAAGAAATCGCTTAGCTGTTTCGGTAATCCGAACAATCCATCCAGCGGGGGACGGTACTAAATAGTACAGGCCAAGGTAAGCAGGATATGCGCTTAATTCATCACGAAATTTTGATACATCTAAGCGCCCACCAGGAGTTAGCGGTTTAGTTGCAGCGTCTTTGGCAAGGTAAGATGCCCGAGGGCTAATCTGTTGAAATCGATTTTCAAATGAATTTCGATCAAATAACTGACCGTCGAATTCGTTAAATATGGCTGCAATTTCAACCAATTTATCCGGCCATTCATCCCCGCTTGAATGAATTTTGTGACTGAACAGATCAAGAATCATACTGAAAATACAGCGTTTTCATTTTCTAATAGTTACTATAAAAAATATGGCGGAAATCCAAGCTATTGATCCAAGGAAACAATTTTCAATGGCGAAATTTTATCTAGTAACTATTTGATGTTGAAAACGCTGGATGCAGCTTTCAGTCTTGCAAATAGTCAAGCCCAAGAATTTCAATAAGTTCATCATAGCTTCTTTTCCGCTTTGCATTGAAAACATGCATCTTAACATGTTCTGCAAGCTGCGCTGCGAACAAGGGCGGTACGGCATTTCCCACTTGCCTAATTACATGACGGCCAGTCCCGTAGAACTCCCACCAATCGGGGAAAGTTTGCATTCTTGCAGATTCTCGCGGTGTGACTTCCCGAGGTGAGAAAGGATGAACATGCCCTTTGCCACCGCCTTTGTCAGAGCCAACAATAATTGTGTAGCTCGGCCTTTCCGGGTGCAGCTTGTTAATCCGGGTATTCGGGTCTCGCTCTCCAAACTCCAAGCCGTGATAGCGGTCAATAATGCGTTGGCTATGCTTTCGTCCCGAATGATTTGGAATATCGCTTGATTTTCCCGGTTCAGGTAGCTGTCTAAGTGCCTCAGAAGCTGTTCTGTAGGGAACATTAGCGCAATCAGAGTTACCATGTGTTGAATTCATTATGGGTACTAGCTTGCCTGTCTTGGTGCCAATAAAGAAAATGCGGTCGCGAAATTGAGGTATCCCGAAGTTGGCAAGCTGGTAACTGTGCGCCGATACTGTATAGAGTCCGCCTAACTCAAGTGAATTGAGTATTTCATCGTATAAGGATCCGTTGTGGATTGATTTTAATCCGGCAACATTTTCAAATACAAAAGCTGTCGGTTGAATTTCTTGCAATATCCTTAGATAGTCCCAAACCAGATTGCCTCTTGGATCATTTAAACCTTTGCGCTGCCCAAATATCGAAAACGCTTGGCAGGGCGGCCCACCGATCAATAAATCTACGGATTCTTTCTTGAGATTAGCTTTTTCAAGTAAATCATTTGCGGATATTTTTGTGATATCCGCCTGCATAGCTTTGGCATGATTATAAAACGGTCTTTTTCCGCTGTTCAATTCCAAAGTCTTGCAGGAAAACGCATCAATATCGCAAGAAATGCGAATATTAAAGCCGGCGGCTGAAAAGCCTAAATCAAGTCCACCACCGCCTGAAAAAAGGGCTATGGCATTCAAAGAGTTGTTGGCTTTGGAGCAGTTATTGACAGTATTGTTTTTTGTTCCCACACTGCTTAAGCCGTTTCCAGTTTCAGCCCCTCGCGCTTCAATCAAGGCTTCTTGAACAAGAATCATGGTCTTACCTATTTTTTGGGCTTATCAACACGGAGAATTTTAATTGTCCAACAAAGACATCTAGGGCGCAATAGCGATCCCGTCGCAATTGCACCCTTGGAGGATGGACAGATAGAGTCTTGTTATCGAAGTTTCACCTCAGCGCAAATCGTCTAGGCTCTAATGGCTCTTCGCAATGGGCTTCACAGCAAACGCATACGCGCCAACCGTTTGATTTCCGACTTGGCGCAGCGTAACGAACGCTCGCGGCGCTTCTGTTCGCTGTTCCTATACAAGCGGGCTTGCAATTGTTCGAGTCGAAGAATGATTTTTTCCAACATGGCGGTTTACCTCTTTTTTTAATCAACACAAAACAACTACTAAAGTAGTATTATCACTCGGAACCAGTGGGTTTAAAAAACCAACTACTCAAAATCCATCACCATTTGCCGAACAACACCACAGACGGTGGCACTTTGGCGGATTTCCATCAGCGGATAGCGCGGGTTCAGCGGTTTTAGATAACGCGTACCACCGTCGATGACCATCTGCTTAAAGGTTGCTTGCTCTGCCTCATCCAGACGGACAACCACAAAGCTGCCCTGTCGCGGCTCCAACGCCGGATCAATGATGATAATGCTACCGTTGGGAAACACTGGCTCCATGCTGTCCCCTTGCACTCGCAGTGCGTAGGCGTTCGGCCCCGTGCGGCAGGTTACGGGCACTAGCACCTCGCCCATCCCCGGCGGGTAAGGGTCGGCCACATCGCGCCAAGTGCCCGCCGCGACCCAAGAAATCAAGGGTACATAGGCGGTGATGGCTGGGCCGACGGCGATATTCTCCCCGCCTTGCGCATCGCCCTTACCCGTCGCCAGCCAGCGCACATCGACCCGCAATATCTCCGCCAGCCTGAATACCTCGGTGGTCGATTCAACTAACCCGTTCTCTAGCTTGGAGATCAGTTGTTGGCTAAGCCCGGATCGCTTCGCTAGTTCCCGCTGGCTGATTCGGGCTTGTCCTCTAGATTGTTTCAGTCTTTGGGCTAATGACATGGGCTTTCTCGGTCCTGCGAGAACTGGTTTGGAATAGCATGACTATTATTGTAGTCATGCTGACGGAAATGTCAATACCAATTTGCTTGTGCCGTGAGTGAATCGCATAATGTCACTGTGTCAAAGGCGATTTCTGAAAAAATTTCCCTTTTGCTTAGCGTATCGTGTTCGGGCGAACTTCGTTCGACCCAATTCGCCCCCGGCGGATTTGTGCCGGGGAGTGGGAGTTTTATGTCGTTTTACTTATGTAGACCTTAAATCGAATCAACCATGCTTCAAAGCAAACCGCGAAAGTTCGACTTAATTGAAAAAATCCAACTCCGCTCTTGTGACCTCCGGCGCGGCATGTATATTTGTGAACTGGATCGGCCTTGGCTGGAAACCCCGTTCTTACTGCAAGGATTCGTGGTGAAAGACGATACAGACATTGAAGCAGTTATGCAGTATTGTGAATATGTCTACATTGATCTGATGCGCAGTAAAGTTGTAAAACCGACCCTGCCCGAACGGCCAATCGGTTTTTTTATTGACAAAATCAGTTCTTCCTCACGGGTAAAGGGCTTTGAGGCCGCTAGAACCACACACAAAAAAACCTCCGATTTGCTCAAGACCTTCATTGATGAAATTCAATTTGGCGGTCAATGCCCTGATATACAACTGGTCAAGGGGGCGGTTTCAGAATGCATGTCCAGTGTGTTGCGCAATCCCGAAACCATGCTCTTCCTGACGCGCTTGGGGAATAAGGATGTCAGTAATAGCCAACACGCCTTCAACGTCTGCATTTATTCGATTATAATTGGTCGCCAGCTTGGGTTGGAGGCTAAAGTGCTAGAGAACCTCGGAACGTGCGCGATGCTCCATGATATGGGCAAAGTAGCCATTCCCGACCCTATCTTAAACAAGCCAGGGTTGCTCACCCCCGAAGAGACGGCGATAGTGCAAAGCCACACTTTAGAGGGACGGAACATCCTAATGTCAGCGCGAAGAATCTTTAGCGGTGCTGTCGATGTCGCTTACGGACACCATGAAAACCTCGACGGAACGGGCTACCCGCGAGGATTGCAAGGTTATCAGCTCAACTTGAATTGTAAGATCGTGGCGGTGACGGACAAATATGATGCCATCACCAGTCCTAGGCCATACAGGATTGAAGGCGACCATCTGACGGCAGTGTCCATTCTCAATAAGTTGGCGAGGGAGAATAAGATCGACAACGAACTGACTGCCAATTTTGTGGCCTATTTGGGGATTTATCCTCCTGGATGCATTGTCGAGTTAAGTTCTGGGGAAGTGGCCATCGTCCTTGAATCCAACATCAAGCAGCGGCTTCGTCCACAAATCCTAGTCGTGCGCACCCCCGACCAAAGCCCCACCCAACGTTTCGTCGATTTGAGCGAAATCACGACTGATCGGCGTGGTCGTCCATACCGCATTGTGAATGTGCGCCGTGCCAGTGATTTCGGGATCGTCTTAGACCAATACTTTGATGAAATAATACAGATACTCAATTGACGCAGCAGATATGACCATTTTAGCGTTCCTTAACACTAGGCTTAAACCGGTATGATGACGGTTTCGTTTGACCAGGCTATAGGCCGCCATGCATCCGCCTTTGAACATGCTACCCGATGAACAGGGTATAGGGCTTCCGCCTTCAAAGTTTAATCAGGCGTTTCCATTCCATCTAGCCTTCAGCAAGGATCATTTGATTGTGCAGGTGGGTCCGTCATTGTTGCGTGTTTGCCCCGACTTAGGACCAGGTGTAGACATCCGTGAGCGGTTCAGTCTGATCAGCCCGAAAATTAACATGGAATTCTCCGCCTTATCCGTCGAGCTAGACGAGGCTATGCTATGGGAACACAAAAAAACTCGGATGCAATTCCGTGGCCAATTAGTTACCACTGGCTCAATCCCAATCATTGTCTGCCTCTGGTCGCCTTGGCTGGCAGAATACTCCGACTTGGGCAGGCATGGCCTACTGCCCAATGACTTTGCCATCCATGATGCTAGCCTCAACCTACTACAAACTATCCAATCACAGAAGATCGCCTTACAGGACGAGCGCGATCTGGCTGGGAAGCTTTCTGAGCAACGGACAGGTCTTCTTGAAGCAAATGCAGAATTAAGCCGGCAATTCGGCTTGCTTTGGGATGAGTTGGTACGTTTACAGCAGCAGGAGGAAGAATTATTCAAGATAGCCCTGTTTGCCAACAATACTGACAACGCCGTCGTGATTACTGATGGGATGGGGCGGGTGGAGTGGGTCAACGAAGCCTTCACACACATTACAGGCTATTCACAGGAGGACATGCAGGGCAAGACTCCAGGCTCGATTCTACAGGGTGAAAAATCGGATCCTGAGGTGGTTCAAACTATACGAAAGCATTTTCGAGAAGGCGTAGGGTTTGGTGCCGAGATTATCAACTATTCGAAATCAGGGCAAGAATATTGGGTTCAATTTGAGGTGCAACCCATCAGGGACGAGGACGCTAAAATAACCAACTGGATGGCAATAGAGCGCGATATTTCAGCACAGAAAAAATCCGAACTCGCGTTGCTGGAAGCTAAACAGGCCGCCGAAGCTGCCAACCAGGCAAAAAGCGAGTTTCTGGCAACCATGAGCCACGAAATACGTTCACCGATGAATGCCGTCTTGGGAACACTGTCGCTACTTCAAGATAGCCCTCTCAATGTGGAGCAAGAAGTATGGGTAAAATCCGCTTATACCGCTGCCGACACGCTCCTTAATCTCATTGAAGACATTTTGGACTTTTCCAAAATCGAAGCAGATAAGCTGACACTGCTAAACCAAGACTTCGATCTCAAATCGCTGATCGACGAAGTCATCCAAATTTTCCAAATTCGCGTCGAAACCAAAGGATTGTCACTCTCTCTAGATATTGATCATTCTGTCCCGCTGACCTTGCGCGGCGATCCTTTCAGGCTGCGTCAGATATTGGTCAATCTGGTAGGCAACGCAATAAAGTTCACCGACCAAGGCGGTGTTTCCATCAGTGTTTGCCAACAAGAACAGCTTGAAACGCAAAGCCTGTTGCGGTTCAATGTGAAGGATTCGGGAATCGGGATTCCAGACCATGCCCAAGCCACTCTTTTCAACAAATTCGTACAAGTGGAAACAGGCACACTGCGCCGTTACGGAGGAACAGGATTGGGGCTTGCCATCAGCAAACGCTTGGCAGCTTTGATGGGCGGAGACATTGGCTTCAGCAGTCAAATTGGGAAAGGCAGCAACTTTTGGTTTACTATAAAATTGCAAACGGTAGCGGATAGCCTCCCCCATTCAAACATCAGCCATGCCCCCGAAACAAATCCTTCGCTTTTTCGGCAAGCCGAATGTTCAGGCAAGCCTGGCAGAAACCAAGACCGAAGAAACAAGCTTGCGAAAATCCTCGTGGTGGAAGACGGAGAAATCAATCGCCTAGTCGTCACCGCCATGCTAAATAAAGCAGGTTACCAAGTTGACGTGGCACTGGACGGAGCAAAAGCAGTGGCGGCAGCACAAAGCGAAGATTATGATTTGATCCTGATGGATGTGCGTATGCCAGAAATGGACGGATACGAGGCAGCTACGGCGATACGAAACTTCTCAGGCTCCCGTGCAAGGGTACCTATTTTGGCACTCACCGCCAACGCCTTGCCAGAGGACCGCCAAGCCTGCCTTGCCGCCGGGATGAATGATTTCATCGCCAAGCCTGTGAGGAAAGAGCACTTGTTGGCCTCAGTTGCCAATTGGCTGCGAAAAAGTGGCAACATCACTTCCAATGTCGCAATGACTTCAACCGCTGAGACCGATTCGGATGTCGTCGTGCTAGATGAGGAAGTCTGGGAGTCACTAGCATCCCAAACTGACAGCCAAACCATGAAGGAGATCATGGACATTTTTTTTGTTGACACGCAGGATAGGGTAAAAAAAGTTGTGCAGGCAATAAGCGTGAAGGATTATCAGACCATCGGGTTTGAGGCGCACAGCATCAAGAGTACTGCGAGGACATTAGGGGCATTTCGTCTTGCAAATGTTTGCCGGAACATTGAAGACGCTTCCGACAACGGCAACCTCACAGCCGTCATGCGCTTTTCTCAAACTCTTCAACAAGCATTCGAGGAAACCCGTACAGCCTTCAACCGGCGTGAACTTGATAAAGCCTAGACCTGACCAGCAATTCTCATTTTGAGCCAAAACGATGATTGTGGTCCGTCATTCCGGCCGGGATGCCGGAATCCAGTCACAAGGATGTGAAACTGTGGGCTACCGAGTATATAAAATCAAACACTTGTGCAATCGGCAAATTACCGTCCATGGCTCTGGATTCCGGCATCCCGGCCGGAATGACGGCGTTTTGGACTTGTGAGAATTGCTGAATCCCCTAAGGGGGGACTGGTATAATCCGCCTTATGCCTCCAATTCCGCCAGAACCTCACCCAATCGACTGGCTGAATCTTCAAAATCTTCCGGGGCGGCCATGACAACTTTGGGCAAGGCAGTGATTTCCAAGGTGTTTAAAATAAGCTGTCCGGGGGAGTTAAAATACTGCACCCACCAGACATTCGGCAAGCGGGTGCGGCGAATGCGGCAATCACCATAACCCTTGGAAAGAATCGAGATTCCCGACAAGCCCAAACATTCCACTAAAAACAACATGTCTTCCGATGTCAGCGGCAGCAAATTCAAATTGATGGCTTCTTCGCAGCCATAAGCAAAATCCTTGGACTTGGTGAAGATTTCATATAGCAAAGCCGGGGCATTCATCAAGTTATCGGGAAATACAGTCGGCAAACTAGCCGGGGACCCCTGAGTTGCCGACCATTCGGCAAGTATTGCCGGGAATGGCCCGGTTTCAAGATAACTTTGCGCCAGGTAGCCGTTTTGATAATGCTTGACTCGCCAAACACCTGCGAACACCGCTTCACAGATTGTCAGCCTCTCCCTTGGTTTATCTGCCAGGATGCTGATTTCACCTTCCCCCAAGATTTGCTCGATAAACTGGCAGGTATCAGGCTCATGCCCCGACAGGGAGACGGTGGTCGATTCCTTGCCTTGATGGCTGGACTCTAGCCCTACTACCAATTGTGACAATATCGCCTTGCCTTCGGGGTTTTGTCGCCAATCCCGCACCGACGGGGGGGCGAAGGTCCGCATCGCTTCCGGCAGGGCGACATAGACGCATTCGGGGTCGTCAAACGGCCTGACCGGATCGGCGGGTTTGACGGCGATGGGGGGATGGTTGTCTAGCATGGTTGAATTATCCAGTGTTAATGCCCACCCCCATTAAGTTAAGAAAAAACTCGTCGTTCCGGCAGGGATCGCCGGAACCCAGGCTCCATGGATGGCATAGATTGTTGGCTTCCCTGCAATCTGGATTCCGGCGGTCCCTGCCGGAATGACGGCTTAAGTTAATGGCAGTGAGTGTTTATATGCCTGAAACGCCCGAGAACGGGCTTATTCCGGCCTACGGTGCGTAACATCAGGTAATCATAAAGGTTTAATGGCTTTGGTCATCGTTCAGCCCACCAAATGTGGAGTGCGGCGACTCGTCGCCGCTTTCCTAACCATGCGGCGACGAGTCGCCGCACTCCTCAAACTCACCCATCGGGCTGAACGATGACCAAGGCCGGTTTAATCTGCCCGACCCAAGCTTTCAAGCGTTCATCTGTCAACATGCCTTGGGTCCGCTGGTCGATGACCAAGCCGACGAAACGCCCGTTTTCCACGGAAGCGGAGTGCTTGAATTGATAGCCTTCGATACTCCAATCACCGACCATTTCCGCCCCGTAATCCTTTAATGCCCGATACAGCGGCATCATGGAACTGGCGAACGTGTCGGCGTAGCGTTCTTGGGCACCTAGGCCAAACAAGGCAATACGCTTGCCAGATAAATCGGTTTCATTCAATTGTTGCAAGAACTCTTCCCAATTGGCTTCGATGCAATTGACGCTACGGCCCGGCAAGGCACCGTCGCCATAACTGGGGATTCCAAGTATCAGTGCCTCATAGCGAAGAAACTCCTCGGGTGTCGTGCGGTTGACGTTGACGGGTTTGGCGGCGTTGTCATCGCCTAGCAGTTTGTGTATCTTCTTGGCGATTAACCGCGTGGTGCCGGTTTCTGTTCCGAAAAATAGGCCGATTTTGTTCATGTTACAGCGTTTTCAACATCTGATAGTTACTTAATAGGGCGTATGGTTGTGCTAGATATTTTTTTCAATCAGAGATTTTTTGAATATTCATTTTTAGGTTGTTTTTAAACATGAAAACGCTGTAATACTGAAAGCTGGAGCTTCCAAGACCGCATTCCAGAACTGAAATCATCGTTGTTATACAAAAGTTCCGCCGAGCCTAAAATGCCGTCATTCCAGCAGGGATGCAGGAATCCAGTGCCATGGATGGTAAGCCAGTCGGTTGTGCAAGTGCTTAATTGTGTTGGTTCCCAAGCTCCAGCTTGGGAACCTTTGCCTTGAAAGCTCTAGCTTGAATTAACACCGGAAGCCGGAGCTTCCAAGAACGCATTCCCAAGCTGGAGCTTGGGAACGAGAAGAAAGTCTATTTTGTCACAAAAACCTACCATCTCCATATCGGCAGGCTTCCTCGGCGGAAGGGCGTAGTCGTTCATATTCAACTATGCCGACAGCTTGGTTTCTTGCATCGGGGTTTGCCGGTATCAATTTTGGTGCTATGCCTAGTGCCGCCAAATATGCCAGAACGCAATCCATCGCCGCCGGGATTTGCCGCTTGACCACCGCACTCAAACTACCGCCATAGTCTTCTAGGACTTGCGGCTGTACACCGACTAAGAACAGACGCTCGGGGCAATTCCCCAATAACTGGCATAAGGCCAATACCTCCTGGAAACTGATTTGGTGCAGGCTCATCTTTTTCGCGCCTAAATAAGCGGGTACTTCGGCATCGTGAAGTTTAACCAGTGTACCCGGCTCAAGCTGGAAATCCACCGCGTCGAGGATAATCAACACATCCGCTTCCTGCACCAGAGGCATCAAGGCCAACCCCTGTGTGCCGCCATCCAAGACACTGACACAAGAAGGGAATTGATAAGCTTCGAGCAAAGCCTGGGCGACGCGGACACCGAAACCCTCGTCTGCCCACAAGATATTGCCAATGCCGAGAATCAGGGTTCTCACCGGTTACGGCCTATCGTCCTTCCATGTCCGCCAACCGTCAATCATGGTGCTAGTCATCGACTGGCGGGAGACAAATTGTTCGCGCAGCACAATGTAAACATGGGTCATCATGAACACGACCAAATACCACATTCCCAAATGATGCCAGCTATGCGTGGCCTGACTGCCACCCAGCAACGGAATGACCCAGCCGAAGCCCCTGTCCGCCCAACTGCCGCTACCCAAGCCCTCGCCATAGAGTGCAAAGCCAGTGATTATCATGAACAAAGAGCCTAGCACAAAAAACACAAATATCGCCAAACCGGCCAAGGGATTATGGCCGACATGCTTGCGCGCCTCGGGAACCAAAAATAGATACCAAAGGATTTCGTGCCACACGCCTTGCCACCAGGTTCGGCTATAAACTTCAGGCACAAACAAACGGTGGGCATATTGGTTTCCGACCAAAGCCCAGTAAGCGCGGCCTGCCATGCCTATCGCCAATACATAGCCCGCCGAAAAATGGGTGAAGCGGATATAACCAAAAAGAAAATGATCGCTGGTTTCACCTCCCGTCACCACGGGAGGATTGCCGATCAAGTACCCGGTGACCGCCAACACCACCAATGCCAAGGCGTTGATCCAATGCCATAGGCGCACGGGTTTTTCATAAACATAGACCGGGGTTTGCGTCAATGCTGGGTAAGACATTATTTTCTCCTAGGTTCAGTCAGACCGACTCGGTCTACAAGGGAATTAAGATCAAAGGACTTTAACCCGCGTCAACTCCTTGCCGTCCTTGTCCATGATATGGGTCGAACAAGCCAAGCAGGGATCGAAACTATGCAAGGTGCGCAAGATTTCCAACGGCTGTTCCGCGTTGGCGACCTGAGTATTCATCAAAGCCGCCTCGAATGCGCCGATGTTGCCTTGCGGGTCACGCGGCGAACCGTTCCAAGTGGTTGGCACGATGCATTGGTAATTGTCGATTTTGCCATCCTTGATGACCACCCAATGCCCCAAGGCTCCACGCGGGGCTTCGGTGGTGCCGACCCCTCTGGCTTCTTTGGGCCAAGTCGCAGGCTCCCATTTTGTGGTGTTGGCAGTGCTCAAATCACCAGACTTGATCGTCGCCACCAATTTATCTTGGAAGTGTTTCATCAAATGGGCGCAATACTGGGCCTCCAAACCCCTTGCCGCCGTGCGGCCCAAGGTTGAAAACAACGCGCTGACAGGCAAGCCAAGATCGGTGAGGAGTTTGTCCACTGGCTCTTTGATGTCGGGTATGCCCTTGGCGTAGCCGATAATGTACCGCGCCAACGGACCCACTTCCATCGCATGCCCACGCCAACGCGGTGCTTTGATCCAAGAGTATTTCGCGCTTTCGTCCAAGTTTTCGATATTCGTCCGCGTACCCTTGGTTTTGCTGCCTAATTCAAAGCGCGGTTCGGTGACACCCTGGAACGGGTGCAAGCCGACGTTTTCGTTGTCGTAGCGATACCAAGAATGATTCACGAATTCTTGAATTTGTTCGACATCCTTCAAATCCACGTCATGGATTTCATTCAGGTTGCCGTTGATGATGGCCCCGTGCGGCAACAGCAGGTTTTTGAGCGAGCGGTCGTTGGCATATTCGGGTATGTCGCCATAGGACATGACATTTTTACCGGACAATCCGCCCCCGTACAGCCAATCCTTATAGAACGAGGCAATGGCTTTCAAATCGGGCAGGTAAACTTGCTCGATGAATTCAATCGTGCGGTCGATAATGGAGGAAACCAGATTTAGCCGTTCCATGTTGACCGCGCCCACTGCGCCGATGCCATCGACATTAATGGCACAAGGCACGCCACCCACCAGCCAGTTGGGATGAGGGTTTTTACCGCCGTAAACGGTGTGGATTTTGACGATGTCCTTTTGAAAATCCAAAGCTTCCAAGTAGTGCGCCACCGCCATCAAATTAGCCTCGGGAGGCAGCTTATACGCCGGACTTCCCCAATACCCATTGGCGAACGGCCCGAGTTGCCCACTTTCAACAAATTTTTTCAGACGGCTGGCAATATCGAGAAAATATCCCGGCGAGGATTTACCCCACGGCGAAATACTTTGCGCCAGTTCCGATGTCGCCTTCGGGTCGGCCTTCAGTGCGCTAACCACGTCCACCCAATCCAAGGCATGCAGATGATAAAAATGCACAAGATGGTCTTGGGTTTGCAAAGTCAATTGCATAATGTTGCGAATGGTATTGGCATTCTCTGGAATTTGGATGTTAAGCGCATCCTCCACCGCCCTTACCGAGGTCAACGCATGGGTTCCGGTGCAGACACCGCAAATCCTCTCGGTGAAAGCCCAGGCATCGCGGGGGTCGCGGCCCTTCAAAATCACTTCCAGCCCACGCCACATGGTGCCGCTGGATACCGCATTGCGGATGACGTTGTTCTCGTCAAGGTTAACCTCACAACGCATATGCCCCTCAATGCGCGTGACCGGATCGACGACGATGCGCTTGCCGCTGTTGTCTAGGGCAAAGCCATTGGGTGTTTGAGTGGCGGTCATACATTTTCCTTCGATTTGGTTTCGGTGTTCTTATGCCGGATGGCGGAAACCGCCGCATGTGCCGCGATGCCAGCACCCACCGCCCCTGCCGCAACGATGCCAATATTGTCGGCGTTGGCTTCGACACCAAAGACGTTGAGTTGAGTGACGCGATCATAGAACGAGCCTTTGTCCCAGAAGGCTTCCTCGGAACAGCCGATGCAGCCATGGCCTGACTGGATCGGGAAAGAAACACCGTCGTTCCATTTCACCGTCGAACAAGCGTTATAGGTGGTCGGGCCTTTGCAGCCCATTTTGTACAGGCAATAGCCTTTGCGGGCCGCGTCGTCGTCCCAATGTTCGACAAACTGGCCTGCGTCGAAATGCGGACGGCGGTAGCATTTGTCATGGATGCGCTGGCCGTAGAACATCTTCGGACGCCCTTGGCTGTCTAGGTCAGGCAGCTTGTCGAAGGTCAGCATATAAGTGATGACAGCGGTCATGACTTCGGCGATGGGTGGGCAGCCGGGGACTTTGATGACGGGCTTGTCGAGGATGACCTTATGCACCGGCGTAGCCTTCGTCGGGTTTGGCTTCGCCGCCTGCACACAACCCCAAGACGCGCAGGAACCCCAGGCGATCACCGCTGCGCAATCCTTGGCCGCGTAGCGTAGCTTTTCAACAAAGGGCTTGCCGCCGACAATGCAAAACATGCCGTCTTCGTTCAGTGGAGGATTGCCCTCCACTGCGAGTATATACCGGCCTTTGTATTTGCGGATGGTGTCCTCCATGACAGCCTCGGCCTGAAAACCCGCCGCTGCCATTAGGGTATCGTCGTAATCCAGCGAGAGCATGGATAACACGACATCCTTCGCCAACGGGTGCGCGGAGCGGATGAAGGATTCGGAGCAGCAGGTGCACTCCAACCCGTGCAGCCACAATACCGGGGTGCGCGGCTTGGTTTCCATGGCATGGACGATGTTGCCGACGAACTGCGGACCCAAGGCTAGGGACGAAGCAGTCAGGCTGCAATATTTCAAAAAACTGCGTCGGCTGATTCCCTGGCGGCGCATCACATCGTAAAAACTGTCGGGACGTTCGGACATTATCTTCCCCCGTGAGTCTTTGATTATTGTTATAGACACCGGCGAGGTCCTGTCAAAACGCCCCGCGTGGCGATTTATCCTTATACCATATAAGGCATTTGTCAATAACAAATAATGCGCCAATGAGTTTTATTCATATTTTACAATCACTTGATTTTGTGATATGGTGGCATGAAATAGACAATTGACAATAAATTTGTGAGTATTTGTCGGTTTTGCTGCATTGCGAAGACCATCACGCAGTTCTTATTTCTATAGCAAATATTTTCTTCGACTCATGAAGACCAAACAAATCGGCTAAACAGTCGATTTGTCAAACGACTTCAAATTAGCCAAACCTAAATGACGGAGTTGAAACCAAGCCACGCTTAATCATTGGCTAGAACTCATGCATTTCCGTATTTCATGCGGTCATTTTTTGATAAACTCTGTCAGATGACATTTTTTAATGATGTAAGTTAGAGATATACATTATGTGACACTTAAATATCGCACGGTATGGGAGTTTTGCCAAATGCTTGATAAAAAATGTATTGCATCAAGAAAGGGATTTCCAGAGTGGTTAAGATATGCCCGTCAAAACGAGTGGATAAAAGAATGAGTGATATTAGTATTAGACTAGGTTCTGCTATAAGTCTTTTTAAGGATATTAAGTCAAATAACATTGATTTAATCATTGCCGACCCACCCTATAACTTAGGAAAAGACTATGGAAACAATCACGATTTAAAAGGGTTTGATGAGTATTTATATTTTTCAAAAACATGGTTGATGGAAGCGAAACGAGTTCTTAAGCCAAATGGAACAATTTATGTTTTTATGGGTGTGAAGTTCATATCGTATCTATATCAAATATTGGATAGGGAACTCGGCTTTTTATTTAATAGCTGGATAACATGGCACTATACCCAAGGAATGGGTAAAACTCTTGGATTTTCCCCAAGACATGACGATATACTAATGTTTAATGTCTCAAAGTCATTCACTTTCAACCTAGACCCAGTAAGGGTACCACAAAAATTCTACAGGGAAAGGAATAATATGCGGGGAGCAAATCCGGGGGATGTTTGGCAGTTTTCACATGTTCATTATTGTAATGCTAACCGGCAAAATCATCCAACTCAAAAACCTGAGGGACTTATTGAAAGAATGGTTTTAGCATCTAGTAACGAAGGGGACAACGTACTAGACCCATTCGCAGGAAGCGGTACAACTTTAAGGGTGTGTCAACAACTCAATCGTAACTGCATTGGATTTGAGATAAATCCAGAATATGTGCAGATGACATATGATCGTCTTGACCAACCATTCAATGGATTTGACGGTATTGACCCGCGAATGGAGAGAGTTCCTAACGACCTGCGTAGGTTGGAGATAAGAGAAGAATATATAAAAAACCATGAAAAATGGTTTCTGCGGAACCATCAGCAGTCAATTGACAACTTCAAACAAGAATTACGCAAAAAGTATGGAGATGATATAGAGCAAGAAAAAATGAAGCAACGCCAAGAAGTTCTTTTTTGATATGGCAATGGACAACCTGTTTACCCTGTCGAAATCAAGTTAAAAAAACTGAGGATTGCAATGCCATGAACCTAACCGACTTATCCCCCTCAGCCATGGAAAAACTCAAATCTTGGCGTTGGGATCGCATCATCGAAAAACACGAAGGCCCGGAACGCTGGGAAGACACGCTCCGCTATAACGAACCTGAATTTCTGTTGATTGATGGATATGATGTCTTGCTGCCGGTGGACCGTGGGCAGCACCCGAACATCACAATTCTGCGTTGCATTCCCAGCACCGAAGGGAGCGTTTTGACTTTGTTTCTTAAAGACACGACCTATGTGCCGAATCCACAGGATGAATATTTTGCGGCTGGCTATATGGCGGTTTGTGAGCGACTGCCGGGGGAAACATTTTACGCGGCGACTGTTTATCATGAGTGGTTCATGGTGGACAATCAGAATTAAACGAAGCGCGACGGGGTTTGCAATCCCGCCGCTTACGTTTTATGCGTGCAGCCATACCTGTCTAACCACGAAACGTTACGGACGGGATTACAAATTCCGTCCGGCTGCGGGGCAAAACAATGACTTAAACGATGTCGGCAACCCTTGCCTTACTGGCATTTAGCCGTTGTCAACCAACCGGTGAGGCTACCCACATCTTGAATGACACCATCCGGCCCTTGGTAATAGACATGGCTATTAGAAGTAGACACACCGACATAAGAATTGGACGCCTTGTAATAACGGTAGTTATAGGCGGAGGAGGTTTGTGTGCTTGCACCCGACGGGGAGAAAAGACTGGGATAGTACGCTTCTGCCCAATCGAATAGGCAGCTTTGGGCATAGGCCGACGCAGAATATCCCGGTTGGCCTACAACGCCCAAGCCGACGGAGGAATGCAGGCTTACCCGTCCGATGGTTCGATAATCGCCCAGACCATTCTTCGGTTTAGGGGTGTGATAACCGGCAAATACGAGAGTGATGTTGTTCGCGTCAACCCTCGTCGCGCTTGGCCCATAGACACGGCCCGCGAACCATCCCATGGTATTGCCAACAACCGCTGGATTTGCCGGGATAGTCTGGGTTTGCCCGCCAGAAGCCACCGGCACACCCGCTGTCAGCGAAAGCGTGACGGGTGCGACAGAGGCGATGGGATTGTCGAATCCGTTGATCACCGTCCAATTCAGCAGGTCGGCCGATTCAGCGTAGCCGATGTAGTGGAACGAGTCCGAATCGGCATCTATACAGCTTCCGCCCGAATACAGCAGGCCGTACTTGCCATTGGCCAATTGGATGACAGTACCGGCGGTGGCAACCCAACGAGTGCCATTCGCTGCGACCGTGGTCGGATCGTTCAAACCTTTTAGCGGACCTACGTCGGTGAAAGTGATGCCGTCCGTCGTAGTGGCCAGCCTGAGATAAGTGATGTCGTCATTCGCCGCGAGTCCGCCGTTGGCCTTATAATAGCTTGCCCACGTCGTTGCGCATTGCTGGCTGACTGGCAACGCCGTCGCGCCGGTGTTGTCGCCGCTGAGAATTTTTTGTTCGTAGATCACTTTCAGGGGCGAGGTTCCAGGTATGGTCGCAAGAATGCCGTCTGGATTCATCAGGCCCTTGGTTTGCAGGGGCGGATTAGCCACGTCCGAGAGTGCGGGGAGATTGCTACCCAACGGAAGGCTGGCGGTGGGCGAAAGGTCATGAATGATGAGCGGGTCCGAGTCGATGTGGCCGGCTGCACGATTGAGTGTGTACAGGTAGGTGTGGCCATTAACCAGTGCGACGTAAGAATGGCCTTGGCCGTCATCATTTCCGTTGTCGCTATTGTTTGGGTCGGGGCTGTTGTCTTTATCGCCGTCGGGATCGGCTTGCACATTGGTCGGGCAAGTCGTCCTGAGTTCGAGAACCTTCTGCTGAAAGTTCCATGTGTACCCCCCGTCCGTGGAGTTAGCTGCCACGACGGCCTCGTCCGTGTCCTTAGGACGCCAGTCGAAATAGCCCTGTAGATTATTCCCTTCGCCGACGATGACCGGGAAGTAATAAGGCTGCATGCGCTGAGTCCCAGGATTGCCGATCTGGTTTCCGTTGGCATCACAATAACCCGACGACTTCAGGCCATTGGCAGCTCCAGACTGTTCAAGTGTCCAGGGTCCGCCAGTAATCATTGTTTCCACAGGGGAATTATTTTTCTGCCAAGTCACCGGTCCTGTGTCTGCCCAAGCTGTGAACGTCACAGCGGGTAGTACGATGGATAGGCACGACAGACACCCTAGGGTGATGCCGCGTCCTATGCTGATTTTAATGCTCATGTCGATACTCCGTCAGAGTGTTGTTGGTAACTACATCGTGTGGATGCGGGTAAACGCTCAAACAATAACGGGCGATTATGACGGTGGCATGACGAGGCGAAAGCGGGGTGGCATATTGCCCTATTGAACTCGAATGTGCTGAGCTGGCGAAGCGTATCAGTCGCGATTGATGCGCCTCCTTTATCGGCGCATCCTAATGGCTGATGTTACGCAACGGCGCAGGTCTTAGCCCGGATTAAGCGAGGCGTAATCTGGGTTTGTGGCCTCGTTCCCCCGGATTGCGCCACTGCCATTAAGTTAAGGAAAAATCCGTCGTTCCGGCAGGGAATGCCGGAACCCAGAGGCCATGGAAGGCGGGCTGGATTCACCTCCCTGTGTTCTGGATACCGGCAATCCATGCCGGTATGACGGCTTAACTTAATGGCAGTGCCGGATTGCGCCGCAAGCGGCTCCATCCGGGCTACACTAGGGTGGGCTACTTAAGAATATACTCCAACAAAGGATTGCGGAACAGCACAATCAAAACCACCACCAAAACATAGATCGCCAAAGATTCAATCATCGCCAAGCCTATAAACAGGGTGCGCATAATTGTCTTTTCCGCCTCCGGTTGGCGCGACAGCGCATCCAAAGCGGCGGCGATGGCCTTTCCCATAGCCAAGGCGGGGCCTATTGCGCCGATGGCAATACCTATCACGGCTACGGCGGTGGATACTGTGGTGAACCAAGTCATGTCATTCATGGGTCGTCCTATTGCCAAGTGTAAGGGGTTTTTCTACTTCAATCATCCCTTTGCCGACGCAATTCCTGCGACTGCATCCCGCCCGCCACATAGATCAGTGCCAACATGCCAAAAATATAGGCTTGCACCAAAGCCTCGATGACATGCAGTATTAACAAGGGCACAGGGGCGAGAAAACCAGCCACCACCAGTACCAACATGGCGGCCATTCCCAAACTCATCATGTTGCCAAATAGACGGATTGCCAGCGCAATCGTTCGGGTGGCTTCGCTAATTAGGTGAAATGGCAACAAAAACGGACTCGGCATCAAATAATGGCGCAAGTAATTTTTCAGACCTTGGCTACGGATGCCGAACCAATGAACGGAGAAAAACACCAGGACGGCCAACGCAGAGGTTTGAGACAGGTCGCGGGTAGGTGATTCCAAGCCCGGAACCAGGCCAACCAGATTAGCCACCACCAGATAAATCCACAACGTGGCGATAAACGGTAACAACTGTCTAGCATGTTGCGGTGCAGCATCAGCAATGGCATCCTCCATTGATGTCACAATCCCCTCGGCAATGGTTTGCAGCACACCCTGATGGGTGGCATCCCATTTGCGGCGGGTGGCAACCCACGATAGAAAGCCCAGCAGCACCATGATGCCCCATGTAGTCGCCACGGTGAGGGTGACTTGAAAATCACCTATCGTGAATAACAAGGCAGCATTCAAACCTTTGCCCATGTTTCACTCCTTCACCAACAGGTAAACATTGGCCCCGCCGAGTGCGATCCCGACGGTGATAAGGCTCAATGTCCATCGCATTGAGTAACCTTCAAGCATGCTATCGAGCCAGTGTCCTAGGTAAGCGCCGATGACCACAGGCAATACGAACAACAATCCCAACGTACCCACATAAACTGTCTGTGCCAATAGGGTCGGTCTTTCGCGATCAGCCTTTTTCATGCGCCTAGCTTGGCTTGCCACTTTTTTGCGTAGATCATCTTCCGGTCTAGCCATATCCCCCCCAATACCGTTCAGGAAAGCCAAAAAGTTCAACTACCTGGCATCTGCGTAAGCGTGCACTTCCACCGCTTTTTGCTGGGAGCGCGACCATCTTGGCCGCCATTTCAGCAGGCGAGACGCCTGCGCTCCCAGGGGGGAGTGAACGCTTACGCATCCGCAACCTTGGCTCCGGTCACAAATACTCTTGCCATGCCGGGCAGAAGCTCATATTCAAAAGGCACGGGCAGAAAATCCATCGGCCACTGTGGCGACACATCCACTAGCGAAGGGGCATGCTGCACATAATCTAAGAGATTGTCGATACGGACATGCTGTCGATTCCAAACATCCTTATTGAGGATAATCAAAGCCTGCGAGGAATCGCGAACGGAAGCTTTCCACATGACTAACACGGCCGGATTGGATGAATTCCAAACTTCAGTGATACTTTCCTCTTGGAATACCCGGTAGTGGCTTTTAATCAAGTTGACATCGCGAATGAAAGCGGTAATATCCACATCGGTCTGTTCCCAGTCTGTGGGCTTGGTATTTACCACATTCAAGGGTTTTGTAAAGCCGAATTCGAAGCCCATCGGCATCATCACTCCCATGGAGAACAATGCAGAAAAAAGATAGCGCTGCTTGACGGCATCCAGATTGCCGTGCTGTTCCGCAAACAATCTCGGCGTATCGTGGCTTTCCGCAAAGCTGATAGAGGGGGCTACGTCGCGAGTCAAATGGTATTGCTCCATCAGCCAAGGGCTTTCAAAGTCCCACCACTTAGAACTGTTGAAAACCGCATCGAAGCCGGATTGCGCGGTCTGCCGAGTCTGTTCGGGAGAACAGCCCAAGGTTTCGGCGACGAAAACGGCATCGGGCTGTACTTGCTTCACCTCTGCGATCAAACGTTTCCAGAAGCTTGAAGGAATCTGGTAGGCCGCGTCGCAACGGAAGCCCTTGAAGCCCAAGGTCAACAAATAAGCGACTATATCCCTGCAATACCGATATAAACCCTCCGCATCGGATGAGTGATGGTGGTCAAATTGTGCCAAGTCATTCCAAACCACTTTTTGACCGTCGTGCATACAGAATGGATTGGCTACGCGCCCGTTTTCTTTCACAAACCACTCGGGGTGCTTTTTGAGAAGAGCGGAATCATAGGCACTATGATTGATGACCAAGTCGATCATCATGTTAAGCCCAAGCTTTTGCGCTTCCGCAACCATGGTACGAACCTGATCTTCCGGCGATTCCTTTCCATTCGAGCAAAAAACCGGATTGATGGAAAGATAGTCTGCGATGGAATAGAGACTCCCTGATGCCCCTAGCTTTTGAATTGGATTGACAAACACCCAGTTGAATCCCATTTCCGCCGCACCGACAAAATGATTGTTCCAGTTCTCGAAAGGTCCAGCCAACAGAGGAAATAGATTGTAAATACGCATTACGATAAACCTTGTGTTTTAAAAAAGTTATGTTACTAGACCAGTTTTCTTCCAACCAACTTTTCCAATTTTTTCAAAGGCGAAAGCTTAGGTTCCTGCATGGCTTCGACGGGCAGGTAAAATGTCTGCTCCAAGCAGTATTGGCCGGATTTCACCGCATGGGGGACCAAATCGGTATAGACGATCCATGTAGAACCTGACGGCAGGCTGACTGCCGTTTTAGGGCAAGTCTGTTGAAAATGGCTGTCCAGTTTTTCCAAGTCATGCAATTGCAGCATGTAATGGTCATAGGCGGTGCGCTTGCCTTTGGTTATTCCCAGCGTTTTAAGCAACCACGAAGAACCGGGCACTGGCTTGGGAATCTTTGGCAGGAAGCGTGGCGCCAGATTGTCAAATGGTTCACCAATCGTCCATTCGCGAGGTTTGCCATCGGGGTTGATATTGCTGAAAATGCGTAAAATCCGAGCGCCTTGGACCGGAGTCGCCGCAAAAGAGTCCACATGCAAAAGACTATCATCTTTTCTGACCGAACTGGGTCGCCCTTCCGCCTCGACCGGTCTGTAACTGGTTCTGCCCCAAACTAGCCCCTTGGCATAGGCCGGGAATAGGTTCTCGACCAGTTGGTGGGCACTGTCTGCATATCGCCCCATCATGCGGCCTATGGCTTCCATGTCGGCACCCGTGGCAGAAGTATGTTTGACCATCTTGGTTTGTGGGTCGTAGCTTATGTTTTTTGCCTTGCCATCAGACCACTTCGGAGAGAGCAAATGCCGCTCGCTTGCCTCAAGTTCAAAGCATAAATGGGGAAGCAATGCCAATTGCCCGGATTCAAGGGCGTGGGTATAGTCTTTGGCTTCGTCGCTCTGAAGTGCCGGATTCCAAGTTGAAAATTCTAGGGTTTTGAGTATTTCCATGGGTAACACCTTGTTTTTTTGGGTATGAATGTTGGTAAGACTATTTTATCGTAAAAATCAAGCGTTTTGGCATTTGGCGCGCCATACTAGATAAAAGCCAAACAACACCGCCGGAATGCTCAACCACTGCCCCAGATTGAGTGCCGTACCGGTGATGTAGACCGCCTGCTCTTCTTTGAAAAATTCCATGAAAAAGCGTGTGCCAAAGACGAAGATGAAGAATCGTCCAAAAAGATAACCGTCGGGACCGGCATTGCCACGCTGAAGGTAATAGCGGAACTGGAATAAAAAGGCCACAAGATAACAAAGGGCTTCGTATAGTTGAACCGGGTGGCGGGGCACAGGATCGACACGGGCAAAGACCACGCCCCAAGGCAGGCTGGTGGGCGTGCCGAGGATTTCCGAGTTGAAAAAGTTCCCGATACGGATTAGGCAACCGGACAATGGCACCGCCAGACCGATGCGGTCGCAAATCCAAATAAAGGATTGATCGGTGGCTAGTCTTGAATAAAGCCACACGGCGGTCAAAATCCCCACTACCGCGCCATGGCTAGCCAAGCCTCCCTCCCAAACGGCGAAGATTTTAGCTGGTTGGCTGAAATAATACTGGGGATTGTATAACAGTATATGGCCCAACCGGGCGCCTACCACTGTGCCACCAATGACGTAAAGCACTAGGTCATAAACGTCATCTTTCGGACGGCCTTCCCGACCGAAAATATAGCGGAAAATAAAAATGCCGTAGACAAAGGTGGACGCAAAGAACAACCCATACCAGCGGATGACAATTAAGTGATCCCACAGGGAAAAAGAAAAGGCGATAGGTGAAATATCCCAAACCATTAACGAGCCCCTTCTTCTACAGTGATTCCCGGATGCGCTAATTTTAGGCGTCGGAGGAACGTAGATGGATGGGCGGGGGAAATCACGACAACCCTAGCCGGGTATTCGAGAACTACCGCTTGTTTCGGATCGGTTACGAATGCACGGTAGCGCCCTAGTGTGGCGTTCGTGAAAACGCCGGTGATCGAAAAAAGGCCACCGTTGCCAATCAGGCGAATTGACCGGCGCATGGCAGAGGGGTCATGCCATGCGTGTTGGAGTCCGGCTAAATCGACACGGGTACTCCAAAGCAAACGCTGCACATAAAGACATTTGGCATTGAGCCGATAACCGGTGACAACGAATAAAATGGCGAAAACGAAGATTAGCAATGGCACTGCCACCAGTGCGATGCCAAAGGATTCCGCGTAAGGAACTTGAGTGCCATAGGGGATCGCATGATGGATGGCAAACCCCAAGCCGGCCAAGACTGCCAAACCCAGCACAGATACCACCTTGAGACCAGTTGACCATGGTGCCGCTTGGAAATTTTGCATTTAAGCAATTCTCACAAGGCTAAAACACTGTCATACCGGCAGGGATTGCCGGTATCCAGAACACAGGGAGGTGAAACTCTGGGCTGAAAATTGCTTGGATTAAACACTTGTAAGTTCGGCAAGTTTGCCCTCCATGGCGACTGGATTCCGGCAATCCCTGCCGGAATGACGAACCATCTTTCACGCTTTGGCTCAAAATGAGAATTGCTGTTTGCATTACGAGTTTGTTTCTCCCGATTGCTTTGTTAATATGCGTTTAATTAAACACCACAAGGGTTGAAAGTGCCAGAGTCACACGGTGTTGTGCGAGAAAAAGCCTGTCAATAATCGATTCACCCAATATCTTGGTACGGAAAAGAAAATCATGAGTGAGAAAAAAACGCCAATTAGCCAGTTCAGCGGCAAGTTACAGGCGGCGGGAGTGCTGTTCGTCGCCGCTGGGATAATCATGTCGGTAGGCGGTGTATGGTGGGGTCCGGCAATGTTGTTTCCCGGAGTGCTGCTATTAATCATCGGCTGGTTCTGAGTGCTACAGCGTTTTCAACATCAAAAAGCGATCCGGGAGTGCAAGGCTTGCCTTGCTAGGGCCTATGCAGGCAAGGCAAGCCTTGCACTCCCTGTGTAATTTTAAATTCCACCCAGCTTAGAGAGCATCATTTTTAATCACACCCAAGTGTCGGCAAAAATCAAAAAACCTAAACTTGCAGCAATAGCTGACTCTCCCTCCCGTTATGACTGGGCCTACATTCGCCGTATAGCATTTGAACACAAAGGCAAATTGGCGAAGGCCCATGTCATTGCCATCCTTGCCACGTTGACTTCCGTACCCATTCCCTTGTTTATGCCGCTATTGGTGGACGAGGTTCTGCTTGGCCATCCCGGTGTTTGTGTGCGGTTTCTGGATAGCCTGACCCCGCCGGATTGGCATGGACCGCAACTGTATATTTTCTCGGTGCTAGGGATTGCCCTAGTGTTGCGTATGCTGAGCATTTGGCTTGGCGTTTGGCAAACTCAACAATTTACTTTGGTGTCAAAAGATATCACCTTCCGCATCCGCTCCGCGCTGATCAGACGGTTGGAACGGATTTCCATGGCCGAATACGAGGGTTTGGGCAGTGGCAAGGTTATCACCCACTTGGTCACTGACTTGGAAACCATTGATGCCTTCATCGGCGGGGCGGTGTCAAAACTGCTCGTCGCCTTGCTTTCCATCGTTGGCGTCGCTGCGATTTTGCTATGGATGCATTGGCAGTTGGCCTTGTTCATTTTGCTGTTGAACCCGGCGGTGATCTACCTTACCGGGGTGATGGGCAAGCGGGTGAAAAATCTCAAACAGCAGGAAAACTCCGCAATGGGGGAGTTCCAACAGGCATTGAGTGAAACCCTTGAGGCCATCCATCAAATTCGCGCTGCCAACCGGGAAAAGCATTACCTAGGCCGATTATTGGAGCAGGCGCGGGCGGTTCGGGAAAGCGCGGCGGCATTTTCTTGGAAGTCCGATGCCGCCAGCCGCCTGAGTTTCGCGATATTCTTAAGCGGTGTCGAATTATTCCGCGCACTGGCGATGTTCATGGTGATTTACTCCGGCCTGAGCATCGGCCAAATGATGGCCGTGTTCAGTTATTTATGGTTCATGATGGCCCCGGTTCAAGAAGTCCTAGGCATTCAGTATGCCTTTTCCAGTGCCAAGGGCGCATTGGATCGCATCAACCAATTGCTCGCGCTGAAGCTCGAACCGCGTTATCCGCACAAGGCCGACCCATTCGCCGGAAAACGCACGGTAGGCGTGGTGATCGAAGATTTAAACTTTGCCTATCCCAACGGCTCCGAAGTGTTGCGCGGCATTTCCCTGGACATTCAACCGGGCGAGAAGATTGGCATCGTTGGGGCCAGCGGCGGTGGCAAATCAACCTTGGTTCAGGCGCTCATCGGGCTTTATCCGCCCAGTTCGGGGATGATCTATTTCGACGGCGTTCCGATGACCGACATCGGCTTGGACGTGGTGCGTGAAAACGTGGCGACGGTCTTGCAGCACCCGGCCTTGTTCAATGACACAGTGAGAGCCAACCTTACTTTGGGCCGGGAGGCTGATGACACTGCGCTTTGGCAAGCCTTGGCGGTTGCACAATTGGACGATGTCGTCAAATCAACTCCCGAGGGCCTGGATACCTTGGTGGGACGGTCCGGCATGAGGCTGTCCGGTGGGCAAAGGCAACGTTTGGCTATCGCCCGCATGGTCTTGGCGAATCCTAGCGTGGTGGTCTTCGATGAAGCGACTTCGGCCCTAGACAGCGAGACCGAGGCAAAACTGCACCTCGCCCTAGCCAAGTTCCTCATAGGCCGCACCACCCTCATTGTCGCCCACCGCCTCAGCGCAATCCGCCACGCCGACCGGGTGTTTGTGTTTGAGGACGGTGTCATCAGCGAGCAAGGTGCGCATGAGGAATTGATGGCGCAAGGGGGTTTGTATGCCAGGCTTTATGGGGGGCATTGAGGCAGTCACGGGCAGGGCGTAGCCCGGATGGAGCCGCTCTGCGGCGCAATCCGGGATTGCCAAGGAAGCACGGTGTCCATGTAGGGTACGCTGTGCGTACCTTCCAGAATCCGAATGGTACGCACAGCGTACCCTACGTTTTGGCTTTCACGTCGGGGGTGTCATCGAGTCGACATGATTGTTGGGCCGCAAAACCCGGATTACGCCGCAAGCGGCTACATCCGGGCTACTTAATATCACATTAAAATTAATGGGTAAACTCTAAATGTTTGAAGGGCTTTTGGTTTTTCTGCAAAACTCATGGGAGCAATTCCATGCGCTGAAAGCCATTGAACAATTATCCGCCGTGTTTACCATCTGCGTTCCGCTGGGCGGGATGTTGTACGCCTATTCGCAACGTATTACCCAAAAATTGCGGCAGAAAACCGAAGAACTGCAAATACTGCAAGAACTCAGCGAGAACCGCTCCCAACAGATTAAGACCTTGCAACAAGCTTTGAAAAAGAGCGACGAAACCATTGCCGCATTGAAATTCCAACGCCCCGAGTCATTGTTGAAACAGGCGGCGGCGGAACGCGAAAACGGCAACGAAGAACGCGCCATCCGGTTGTTGCGCACGGGTTTTGAATCCATCCGCGAGCCGTTAAGCGCCTGTTGCCTAGACTTGGCAGCGCACCATTTCAGCCTAGTCCCCGATTATGGCGGTCGGCATGGAGGGGAGGCCGAACGGCAGGCCAGACTGGCAACACTGCTTTGCCCAGCCGATGAAAATTCAAGGGGCTTGCTGGCGGAGATACTCGCGGTCAAAGCCGAGTCGGACTACACCTCGGGCAATGAGCAAGGCTACGATACCGCATGGGATGAAGTGGACGACTTTCTGGCAATCGGCAAGCACCCGGAAATCGTTGGCACCTTGGAAAATCAGGCTGTGCAATATTATCATCAAGGGCATTATCGGCTCGCGGAACGCTTATTCCGGCGATTAGTGACGATGTGTCGGCGACAGTTTGGCGATGATTCCCCGGTCACGCTAAGGATGAGAAACCAGCTTGCCTTATCTTTAGGCGTTGCAGGACACTATGGCAAGGCTTTACTATTATTCCAAGCCCTGTTGCCCGACATGGTACGGGGGCTAGGTAAAGACCATCACTACACTTTGATAACCCGAGGCAATCTCGCCCTTTTTACAGGGCAAATGGGCGATGCGGCAGGGGCGTTGGCGTTGTCCCAAGCCCTGCTGCCCGACCGAGAGCGTGTGCTAGGCAAAGACCATCCCGACACGCTGGCAACCCGAAACAACATAGCCACTTGGACGGGAAATACGGGCGATGCGGCTGGGGCGCTGGCGTTGTCCAAAGCCCTGCTGCCCGACCGGGAGCGGATGCTAGGCAAAGACCATCCCGACACGCTGAACACCCGACACAACATCGCCGGTTTTACAGGGAAAGCGGGCGACGCGGCAGGGGCATTGGCGTTGTTAAAAACCCTGCTACCAGACCGGGAACGGGTGCTGGGCAAAGAACACCCCGACACGCTGACAACCCGAAACGACATCGCTGGGTGGACTGTGGAAACGGGCGACGGGGCAGAGGGATTGGCGTTATCCCAAGCCCTGCTACCAGACCTGGAACGGGTGCTGGGCAAAGAACACCCCGACACGCTGACACCCCGACACAACATCGCCGCTTGGACGGCGGCAACGGGCGATGTGGCGGGGGCGCTGGCATTGTGCCAGACCGTGCTGGCTGACCAGGAACGGGTGCTGGGCAAAGACCACCCCCATACGCTGACTACCCGAAGCAACATCGCCTTTAGGACGGCGGAAACGGGCGACGCGGCGGGGGCGTTGGCGTTGTTCCAGACCGTGCTGGCTGACCGGGAGCGTGTGCTAGGCAAAGACCACCCCGACACGCAAAAAACTCGAGAAAATATCGCGGTTTTGCAATCTCGCGGCGATCCGCTCGTTCCCAAGCTCCAGCTTGGCAATGCGGTCTTGGAAGCTCCAGCTTCCGGTTTTCAGTCAAGCTGGAGCATGAAAGGCAAAGTTTCCCAAGCAGGAACTTGGGAACCAGTATTACCAGCAGATGTTACGCACAATGCCGGTGAATCCTAGTGTCGTAGCCCGGATGGATCCGCTTGGCGAGCGAAAATCTGGCATAAACCATAGGGAAAAGTGTGCTCCGAATGCATCCATCGTCCAAGCTACTTGGAAATTGTCGAAGGGGATGGCAAGCTTCAGTCTATGGCGGACCATTTAGATTCTGCTTTTTTGCTCTTAACGTTGCGTCGTTGCGTGAGACAAAAAATCTTTGCCCATTGAATGACATGCCGCATTGCGAGAAAGGCAAAAGAAGGTTTCACGCAACGGCGCAACGACGCAACGTAAAAGCGCAAGTGATGGGTGATATGACAATGGGTGGGTTGACAGTGACGGACCTGACCGGTTTTCCCGTTCGCTGTCGCTCCCTTTGACGACAAAGGCGAAATAGCTCACAGCGGATTGCACCTTACCGCGTTGCCCGTTCCCAAGCTCCAACTCTCGCCGTTATACACAAGTCAGGGAAAGCCTGAAAAGCCGTCATTTCGGCAGGGATGCCGAAATCCAGGCCATGGACGGTAACAACACTGGATTCCGGCATCCATGACCGGAATGACGGGGGTATATTTATCGTTTTTGGCCCAAACTGAGAATTGCTGTCCAATGGGCTTTGTTCTAGTCTTTGTCGGAAACCGAGTAAGCAAGCAATCCTGTTGCTGCCTTAGTAGTCGGTTTCCGATAAAGTCTATTGGCTTGCAATTTACCATGCAACGCGGTATACCTTGTACCATTGAATATGCCAAACATTAGGCCAGCCCATGCCCACCACCCGAACCATAGACCACGGCATCTTAGAGGTAAAGTCCGAACACAAGCGTCCCGACCGTGCCGAGACACTCAAACGTGCTCACGAAGCCGCCGAGCATGACGCATGGTTTCGTGAACAGGTTCAGCTTGCCCTAGACGAGGCCGACCAGCCAGACGCAGTTTTCATCCCGCACGAGGTCGTCATGGCTGAACTCAAAGCCCAGCTTGATAGTGTTACTAGCTATGCAAGAAAGGATGTCTAAGCTTTGCTGATCGACTGGAAAGATGCTGCCAAGGCGGATGCCGCCGTGTTTTTGAGCTATATAGCACAAGACAATATTAGTGCCGCCTATGATGTTTATGAAGAAATTCGGCAGCAAGTGTCCATCTTGGCGCAGTTCCCAAACCTAGGCCGCAAAGGTCGTGTCAGTGGCTCGCGAGAACTCGTCATCACGGGTACTCCCTACATTGTCGCCTATCGGATCAAAGGGGAAACCGTGCATATTTTGAGAGTTTTGCATGGTGCGCAAAACTGGCCTTGCAAGTTATGACCCAACTGAAAATTAGAAAAATATAATTGCAATCTTATACCTCGTGAATTCCTACGACCTCCACACCCATTCCACCGCTTCCGACGGTGCTTATGCCCCCGCCGAACTGGTCCGCCAAGCCCACGCCGCCGGGGTGACGCATTTGGCGTTGACCGACCACGATTGCACTCACGGGGTGGCTGAGGCCCAAGCCGAAGCGGCCCAGTGCGGACTCAAGCTGATTCCCGCTGTGGAAATATCCACCACTTGGCACGGTAAATCCGTGCATATCGTCGGCCTTGCGATTGACCCGGACTGCCCTGAATTGCAGCAAGGATTGGGGCGTTTGCAAACCCAGCGCTTGGCTAGGGCGGAGGAAATGGGCCACAATCTGGCTAAAAACGGCATAGAGGGCGGCTTTGAGGCGGCGCGGTCACTGGCCGGCCTCGGCATGATTACCCGCACCCATTTTGCCCAATATCTCGCTGGCTTGGGGCTGGCCGGTTCCGTCAGGCAGGTGTTCGAGCGTTATCTGGTGCAGGGCAAGCCCGGTTACGTCCATACCGAATGGGCGGACATGAAAGAGGCCGTGGGCTGGATCAAAACGGCGGGCGGTGTTGCCGTGCTGGCCCATCCGCAGCGGTATAAATTGACCGCCAGTTGGTTGGGCCGTTTACTAATCGAATTCAAGTCCGTTGGCGGCGAAGCGCTGGAAGTGGTCGCCGGAACCGCCAGCCTTGGCGATATCCAATCCTCCGCATCCGCCGCGCGTCGTCATGGACTGCTCGCCTCGGTGGGTTCCGATTTCCATAGCCCTGATAATAGCTGGCTAAAACTAGGCCGTTTGCCAGAACTGCCAAAAGACCTGTCCCCAGTTTGGAGCGTATGGAATGAGTGAACTTGTACGTTGCGCCTGGTCTTGCCGGAGTGAACAGGTACGCAACTATCACGACCTCGAATGGGGTGTGCCCCTGCATGATGACCGGAAGCTGTTTGAATTCATTGTGCTGGAAGGGGCGCAAGCGGGCTTGAGTTGGAATACCATACTAAAGAAGCGTGACAGCTACCGCGCTGCCTTCGATGGATTTGAACCCGAAACCGTTGCCACTTACAATGACGGGAAAATCCGCGAACTGATGGACAACCCCGGCATCGTCCGTAACCGCATGAAAATCGAGTCTGCTGTGGTCAATGCCCGTGCCTTTCTTGCCATACAAGGGCAATTCGGCAGCTTCGATGCCTATATGTGGCGGTTTGTCGAAGGTAAACCCATCCAAAACGCTTGGCGGGATTACAGCGAAGCCCCACCAAAAACGCGAGAATCGGAAGCTATGAGCAAGGATCTGAAACAGCGCGGCTTCAAGTTTGTCGGCCCGACCATTTGCTACGCCCATATGCAAGCGGTGGGCATGGTCAACGACCATGCGGTGGACTGTTTCCGCTGGCGGGAATTGGGTGGCGAAAAGATTTGATTTGGAGTGTCAAGGCTCGCCTTGACAGGCAAAGCGAGCTTTGCCACTCCATGCTTAACATCATTTACTTAGACTAAAAACATGAACCCACAAGTCCTTATCACCCTGACTGTCCCGCCCTCCATTGAAGAAAGCATCGTGGATTGGCTTTTGCAATTCAATGACCATTCCGGCTTTACCAGCCAATGGGCGAATGGGCATTCCAGCCAAATGGAAGGGCTTAACCTTGCCGAACAGGTTGCGGGCAGAAAACAACAAATTCGCTTTCAGATGCACATTAACACGGATGACCTCCCCCGCTTCATGGACACACTCAAAAGAGACTTCGCCGACGCAGGTTTACACTATTGGGTAACACCGGTCATTGACGTTGGACACATTTGATTTCCGCTCTGGCCTTTTGTGAAAAACCTAGCCTCCCAAGACGGCGAGCTGTTTTATCTAGCCGATTTTCTGACCGAACCCCAAGCCTTGCAATATTTTGAGCGTCTTAATGCAGAGTTGGACTGGCAGCAGGAGGTCGCCACCATTGTCGGCCGCAGGGTTCCCATCCCGCGCTTGGTGTGTTGGCACGGGGACGAGGGCGCGGTCTACCAATATTCCGGGCTGACACATTATCCCCAAGCGTGGACGGGAACCTTGCTCGACCTCAAGCAGTCCATTGAAAACGCTTGTAACCATCCATTTAATAGTGTGTTGGGCAATCTCTACCGGGATGGACGGGACTCCATGGGCTGGCATGCCGACCAGGAAACAATCTTAGGAATTAATCCATTCATTGCCTCGTTGAGCCTAGGTGCGGAAAGATTGTTTAAGATACGCCATAACAAGACCGGCGAAACGGTCGATATCAATCTTGTCAACGGTAGCCTGTTGCTGATGGGCGGTCCTCTCCAGCACCATTGGCGGCATTGTGTGCCGAAAACTCAGCAACCCAAATCGGCTCGTATCAACCTGACCTTTAGAAATATCAAACAACAAACACTATGAGCAAGACCTTAAATCCCTTCACTCAAAAACAATCCTTACTGGCAATAAGCCTGATTAGCTTAAGTTTGGCAAGTCCGACTCTGCTTGCCGAAACGCTTTGCACCCAGCAGGAAACTGTTGAATTCAACTGCTCCACCGGGAAAAAACTCATTTCGGTCTGCGCATCCAAAGACCTGTCAACAGACAAGGGTTACCTACAATACCGTTTCGGACCAAAGGGCGCTAAGGAAATTCAAGTACCCGATGCCAAGAATCATCCTAACCCCTTAGTTAAATCCGGCACACTATCGGTCACGGATGGCGATGGTGCTTATTTGCGCTTCCTCAAGGGAGACTTTCGTTATGTGGTTTACACCGCCAAGGGCAAGACTTTAGGCAAAAAGTCTGGTGTTGCGGTCGAGGAAGGGGACAAGCTAATCGCCAACATCAAATGCAAAGGACCCGCGCAAACCACAATCGGACAGAAATTGTTTGAAAAGGCCGGACTGCCCACAGACGACAAAGTATTCCAGTTGCCCTAAAGCCATGGTCAACGGACAAGAACTCATCTGCCAGGTTGACGAATCCGACCAGATGATCGGCCCTTGCCAGCGTAGTGACGCGCACCGGCTGGGGCTGCGCCACCGTGCCGTGCATATTCTAGTTTTTAACTCCGAAGGCGAACTATTCCTGCAAAAGCGATCAGGGACCAAAGATGTCAACCCTGGGCTTTGGGACACCTCCGCTGCGGGTCATGTCGATTTTGGCGAAAGTTACGGCGAGTGTGCCCGGCGCGAATTGGCGGAAGAGTTGGGTATTGAGTCCCAAGCCGCATTAGAGCCGTTATTCAAACTGGAAGCCAATGGAGACACGGGCTGGGAATTTGTCCAAGTTTACCAAGCGATACATGATGGTGAAATTAGCCTTGAAGCAGGGGAAATTGATGAAGGCCGCTGGTTCGGTTTGTCGGAACTCGAAACTTGGATTGCACGGGGTGGCGAAGGTCTCACACCTTCCTTCCAAATTTTGTGGGCAAGGTTTTGTGGAATATAAGTTGGTATCTGCTAATATATTATTAGCCGGAATTCCTCCGCCTTATCCATAATCAAACAGGAATAACCCATGTCTGATCACGTTTACAAAATTGTCACTATCGTCGGTTCGTCGAAAAATAGTTCAGACGAAGCCATCCAAAACGCCGTTGCCAAATTGGCCGAGAGCGGTAAGCGCCTTGATTGGTTTGAGGTCGTCGAAACCCGTGGTCATATCGTCGAAGGGAAAGTCGGCCATTATCAAGTCGTTTTGAAAATCGGCTACCGACTGGAAAGCCAAGACTGATCCAAGTTGCGGAAGGGGCAATACTGTTGAATTAAGCCGTTCATGGCCGCAAGGTTGACGTTTATCGACTTATAAGATAGTCCAAAACTAGCCCCATAAACACCGTCGCACCAAACCAATGATTGTTCAAAAACGCCTTGAAACAATCCGCCTTGGCACGATGGAATATCAAGATTTGCTGGTAAATAAAAAACCCGGCACCGCCCAATAATCCAAGATAATAGGGCGCGGCCAAGCCCAGTTGAAGCCCGATCACGGTCAGTATCGCCAGCATGAGCACTTGCAAACCGCCGATGATCTGCCTGTCATAATCGCCAAAGAGAATAGCCGTGGATTTTACGCCAATTTTCAAATCGTCTTCGCGGTCCACCATGGCGTACATGGTGTCGTAGATCAAAGCCCATAACACCGTTGCCAGAAACAATTCCCAGGCAACGAGGGGAATTGAACCGGTTTGGGCGGCAAAGCCCATGGGCACGGCCCAGCCGAATGCCACACCCAGGTAAGCTTGGGGCAAATGAGTGTAGCGCTTCATGAATGGATAGGAGGCGGCAAGGAATGCACCCGGCACAGACAGCGCAATGGTCAAACCGTTTAACAGGCATACTAAGCCAAAAGCTGCCAAGCACAACCCAACGAACAGAATCAAGGCTTCCTTAGGCGAAACGAGGCCAGCGGCGATTGGTCGCTGCCGGGTCCGCTCCACATGGGGGTCGAAATCCCGGTCGGCATAATCATTGATGACGCATCCTGCGGCCCGCATGACCACCACCCCGGAGATGATAACGAACAACACGAGTGGATTGGGCCTGCCCTGCCCTGACATCCACAAAGCCCATAGTGCGGGCCACAGCAATAATAGGATGCCAATGGGCTTGTCGAAGCGCATCAGCCGCCAATAATGACCAAGATGCCCACGCGTGAAGGCGAAAGTTTTGCTACTCATCATTAAGTTCAGGCAAAGACAAAACGGAGGGGAGGAAAAACTCACAAACGGTTAGGGAGACTCGCCCGACTTGGTAAAGCGAACGCCTTCCCCAAACCGGTGTTTCGATATCGAATTGCCTAGCGATGGAGTGCCGCCAATCCGCTTGGGTTGCCTTGGCCGCTTCCAGATGGCTACGTTGCAATCCCCGGTAGGCAAACAGCAACTCCCCCAAGGGGCGATTTCCCAAATGGGCCAATCCGCAGTATATACCGCGCAGAGTGTGCGGGGGAATCACCGTGCGCGCCAATACCAGAGGCCTCCCGTGGCAATGTAATAAAACCTCCCTGACCAACGCACGTCGGCGCGGAGGCAACTCCAACAAAGCCGCTTCATCGGCAAATGGCCTGACCCAACGCTGACCCAGCAGGCGGACACCGAAACCCGCCCCAACCGCCTTCCGCAAACGGGCGGTCAGTGAACCCGGCTCCTCAAGCCATGATCTAATAGCTTTGGGTGCTGACACTTTGCTGGCACTCGCTGGTCGCCAAACTGGTTGGCGTTGAAATAATTGACTACGACGGTGCAAACCGGAACTTCCAAAATTATTTGCTAGGCCACAAAGGGGTCAGTTGCGAATGATACCGCAGAGAGCATCCTTCTGCGAAGAAAGTTTATCTAGTCCGAAAGAAAATGAAACGTATAAAATAGGACCATAAATAAAACCTGCCGTGACCAGTCGTTTGTTTAGGTGCGCATGATGACCAAAGAAAACCAAATCTATAATCTTGCCGGTCAAGTTGGATCGATACTCAGCCGATACGGGCATAAACTGGCTGCGGCAGAATCTTGCACCGGCGGTGGGGTCTGCCAAGCCGTGACCGATGTCGCAGGCTGTTCAGCTTGGTTCGACCGTGGCTTTGTCACCTATACCAACTTAGCCAAACAAGAATTGTTAGGGGTGCCAGAATCTGTATTGGCCACACACGGCGCAGTGAGCTCGGAAACCGTACTAGCTATGACTACTGGTGTTTTACGAAATAGCCAAGCCGACTGTGTCCTTGCGGTCAGCGGCATTGCAGGGCCTACCGGCGCAACCCCCGGTAAGCCGGTTGGCACCGTGTGGTTTGCCTGGCAACGGCGCGACGGGGTCTGCGTCACCGAAAGGAGGCAGTTCGACGGGGATCGGCGTTCGGTCCGCAGACAAGCGGTCGCCGTAGCCTTGCAGGGTGTTTTGGATATTTATGGATAAACCGACACAGAGGCTCTTTTTTGCCCTGTGGCCGGAAGAAAGCTGCCGCATAGAATTGGCTGCCGCACTTTGGAAATGCAATGCCTTTTTTTTGGTGGCATCCACCCCCAGCCCACTTGGTTCCCATTACACAATCCTACGGTCTTGGACTTTCTAGACAAATATATGATAAAACCTGAGAACATTAATTCTTCATTCGATGCCAAAACAATGAAAACTTCCAAAACCGTTTTAATCATAGATGACAGTAGGCTCTCCCGAATGATCATCAAAGCCCTGATTTTGGAAAAGTATCCCGATTGGATTGTATTGGAAGCAGCCAACGCGGAACAAACCATTACAATGATAGATTCTATTGCGGAGCCTGATTTAATCACTTTAGATGTCAACATGCCCGGAATGGACGGCTTGTCCCTGGCGACCAAAATCAGAAATTCCTGGGTATCGGCTCCCATCGTGGTAATCACGGCCAACGTGCAGGAAAGCATCAGTAGGAAGTGTGCCGAACTCAAGGTTGGCTTTGTTGAAAAGCCAATTAATGCTGACTCAATCGACAAGGCATTGGCTTTTATGGAATAAATCCATGTTTGCACTAAACGAGTTACAACAAGATGCCCTATTGGAAATTTTCAACATAGGGGTGGGAAAGGCTGCGGCAGCCTTGAGCAAAATGACTTCGGAAGAAGTTTTGCTCAGTGTCCCCACGATTGAATTCTTGGAGTGGCAAGAGGCTAGGCAACATTTGCCGTGTGGGGGGAAAATCATTTGCGGTATCTCTCAGCGATTTGAGGGTCCATTTACCACTGAGGCAGTGTTAATGTTCCCGGAAGACAAGTCCCTTGAAATCATACGCCATATCTTGCAGGGGGATTCCCTCTTCGATCAACTCACCGAGATGGAACAGGAAGGGCTTTGTGAGATCGGCAACATTGTCCTGAATGCCTGTATGGCACCGATAGCCGATATTTTCTCAGCCGAATTCCATGCTACCATGCCAGAATTCAGAATCGGGACCAGCGAGCACGTCCTAAGAATTGATATGGCACAGTCGAACCGGGTTATCATGTTGATGCTGGTCAAACTACAGATGGAAAAGCGCGAAATTGAAGGCTATCTTGCCTTTTTATCGGTGTTGCCCGACATGCAACGCCTAAGTGTCAATATAGATCGCTTCATTTCCGAATTGCAAAAATAGAGTAGCCCGATGACGAACTTAAGATTGGACTTTTGAGAAGGCTATTGTGAACTCCGAATTGTACCTAGCTGCGTTGGTCGTCCAGGAAGCCCAGATGGGATTGATGGTTCTCGACTCGAATGAAAACATTGTTTTGTTTAATGAATGGCTGGTGAAAGCAGCATGCCTGCCCGAAAAAGATGCCATAGGGAAGAACCTGCTGCAACTATTCCCTGAACTCCAGGGTACCCGCTTGCAAAGCGCGGTGGAAACCTCCTTGCAAAAAGGCTTTCCCTCCTTGCTTTCGCAATCCTTGAATAGAACTCCTTTCCCTATTTATGCCGGTGCGGAAGAACACAAGACAGGCATCCGCATGGAACAACTGATCCATGTAATCCCCTTAAAAGGGGGTGGAATTACCCGGCAGCGCCACTGCATAATTCAAATAGCCAACGTCAGCGAGGCTGTGAGGCGGGAAAAGATACTCATTGAACAAGCAAAGGAATTAAGGCGTAACCTCATTACAGACGGACTAACCGGCATTTACAGCCGACGATATTGGGAAGAGCAGACTTTGATCGAATTCCGCAAAGCCAGGCGTGACTGCTCACCGGTGGCGATGATGATGCTTGATGTCGATTTATTCAAACATTTCAATGATACCTATGGACACCCGGAAGGCGACCTTTGCCTCCAACGTGTCGCTAGGGCTGCCGCAAACGAATTGAAACGCCCACGGGATATCCTTGCTCGTTATGGAGGGGAAGAATTTGTGGCTTTGCTTCCTGAAACCAATCTAGAAGGTGCGGCAGTTGTGTCGGAACGAATCGTGAAGGCTATTCAAAATCTACAAATTCCACACTTGAAATCCAACGTTGCCCCTTATGTCACTTTAAGCATTGGCGTTGCTTGCGGATTTCCGGTAGGTGGTGATACCCAAGAAACAATCATCTCAGAGGCCGACCAAGCCCTTTATGCCGCAAAACATTTAGGAAGGAATAGGGTGGTTTTGCGCAAGGACGAGTTTTTTTTTACAACTGGCAATATAAAAATAACAAGCGGTATTTTATAGGTACGAATTCATTCGCATTTATTAAATTGATGGAGCGTCTAAATCGAGTCGGTCTCGACGGTGTATCGTATATTCGGGCACAGCCTACAAGACCGACTCGGTTTTTCACAATTGGGCAGAACGATGACCAAGGCCCGAATTTGTCGCACCTACACATCAGACTTATCAATTAACGCTGTCTCGCGACTAGTCATTAGCTTATCGGCATCAATCAAAATTATCTTGCGATCATCTACCGAAGCCAAACCAAGCAAATAGTCCGATTTTAGAATAAAACCACAATCGGGTAAGCTTTGAATTTGGCTTAGAGAAAGCGTTATCACGTCAGAAACAGAACTGGTAACTATACCAACCAATCGGTTATTTATATCAAGTATTATGACAGTTGTGAAACTGTCATAAATCGGAATACCTAAATTGAATTTTATTCTTAAATCGATTATGGGTACTATCAAACCTCGAATATTGGCAACGCCTTTAATAAACTCCGGGGTACCTGGAATCCGTGTTACCTGACTGTATCCGCGGATTTCTTTAACCTTTAGAATATCTATGGCATATTCTTCTTCACCTAATATAAATGTGAGATATTCTTGACTATAAATACTATCAGAGTTAACATCAAAAACTTTATTTTCACTAGTATCATCAGAATTTGTAATCATAATTTTAGGATAAGGCTTGCTTTAAATCAAGGTAGCTTCTTATTCTCAGTAAAGAAGGAACATCCAGAATCAAGGACAAACTTCCATCCCCTAGAATGGTAGCCCCCGATATTCCTGGTATATTTCGGTAATTTGACTCAATATTTTTAACCACAATCTGCTGTTGACCCAGCAAGCTATCAACCAATAGAGCGGCTTTCCTTCCCAAACCCTCCACAACTACAACCATTCCATCCTCTGGATTTGAAAATTGCGGATTAATACCAAATAGTTCGTGCAAACAGATAAGTGGCAAATATTCGTCACGCACAGAAATAACTCTTTCATTGCCTGTAATTTCATATATTTGATTCGGGTTTGGTTGCAAAGACTCAACAACGGCTAACAATGGTAATATGTAAATTTCCCCACCTGTCTTTATTAACATACCGTCAAATATAGCCAAGGTTAGTGGCAATGAAATCGTTACTGTGGTCCCCCGCCCCCACGTTGACTGTATATGCACACTTCCACACATTGCTGCAATGTTGCGTTTGACAACATCCATTCCCACCCCACGACCAGAAACTTCTGTTATGGAAGGCTCTGTGGTAAACCCTGGGGTAAAGAGAACTTCCCATAATTCTTCGTCGCTCATTGCTTCGGAAACCGAAATCCCATAATCTCTAGCCTTTAGCATAATACTCGCACGATCAAGCCCCGCCCCATCGTCAATCACTTGCAATAGGATACGCCCTGCTTCCTGAATGGCCGAGAGGGTGATTGTCCCGGTTTCATCCTTGTTATTCGCCAGACGCAACAACGGTTCTTCAATCCCATGATCGATACTATTGCGAACGAGATGAGTAAGAGGGTCGATAATATGTTCTATCAGCCCCTTGTCCAGCTTGGTTGCACCTCCAATGGCAAGCAGCTTGGCTTTTTTACCCAATTTCCCAGATAACTCCCTAACCATCCGAGGGAAGCGCGAAAAAACCAAATCCATGGGCATCATGCGAATAGTCAGGACTGACTCCTGCAATTCGAGTGTGTACCTAGCCAAATTGCCCAATTGATTCAGGAGTTCACCATGCTCGGTCGAATCGAGCCTCACTAACTGCCGTTCTATCATCGCCTGGGTGATAACCAATTCGCCAACTAAATTTATCAGTTGGTCGACTTTTTTCAGATTAACCCGAAGATAGCTTGAATCTTGTCCGCTATTACTGGACGCAGGGGAAGACAGCCGAGATGCCTCCAATACTGTTGAATTAAGGAGTAGGTCGGCATCCCTATGCCGACTGGGCATACGATTTGTCTCGGCGGCAAAGGGTTGCCGCCCTACGATTTGGTCCGTGAGCGTGCTTAATTCAACAGCATTGCCCCCCACCGGGGGAAAGCCGGGAGGGGGGCAAGTCAAAAGCTTTTGCAGCAAACTCAAAACATCGCTGGAGGCATCGTCCCCGATGGGCTGTTTTTGGCGATGGCCGTTTAATTGTCTCTTAAGCATATCCTTTGCTTGCAAAAACGCACTCACATGGTCTTCCGTTAGCTCAACGTCACCCTTGCGAATATCGTCGAGTAAGGACTCCATGATATGCGCCATTTCGACCATATCGTTCAAACCGAATGTTGCCGCACCCCCTTTGACCGAATGGGCAGTACGGAAAATCGCATTGCACTCTTCTTGGTTCGGTGAGGAAATATCAATTGCCAAGAGCAAGGTCTCCATCTCGGACAAGAGTTCCTCGGATTCTTCAAAGAAGACTTCGAAAAACTGGCTCAAATCTAGCGATGAAGCCATAGCAAAAAAACTCAGTCCACAATCGATTCATCTGTCTTGGACAGGCGTTTGGTTGCCGCATAGGAACGGTGGTGAGAGGGGATTTTAGCGTTTTCGGCTACTCTAGCTTTGAGCGGCCTATCCACTTTCGTTGACTGAAACGCAACAGACGGCTGGTCGCTAGCGTTAGTTAGCCGAAAGCGCGACATCAAAACCGCGAGCCGCTTGGTCTGTTCCTCCAAAGACTCGGAGGCTACCGCGGCCTGTTCCACCAAAGCGGCATTCTGCTGGGTTACTTCATCCATTTGGGTTATCGCTTCCTTGACATGTTCAATGCCGCTGCTCTGCGCTATTGACGCAACGGCAATTTCTCCCATGATGTCGGTGACACGTTTCACCGAGGTGACAATTTCATCCATGGTTTGACCTGCCTCCGCCACCAGCTTTGATCCATGTTTAACCTTATCCACTGAATTGCCGATCAGCGATTTTATGTCTTTGGCGGCGGATGCGGAACGTTGCGCCAGATTGCGCACCTCGTTTGCCACTACCGCAAAACCCCGCCCCTGCTCGCCTGCGCGGGCAGCCTCCACGGCAGCGTTTAGTGCCAAGATATTGGTCTGGAAGGCGATACTGTCAATCACACTGATAATATCCACGATTTTTTGTGAACTTTCATTGATGTCATCCATGGTCAAGACCACTTGCCGCACCAATTTGCCACCTTTCATTGCCACGTCAGAAGCCATCACAGACATTTGATTGGCTTGTCTGGCATTGTCTGCGTTCTGCTTTACAGTGGAAGACAAAACTTCCATACTGGTTGCAGTTTCGGCCAAACTCACAGATTGCTCCTCCGTGCGTTGTGAAAGGTCCATGTTTCCCATGGCAATTTCCCTGGAAACTGTATTGATGGCATTAGCGGCTTCCTTAATCGTTTTAACACTATGAGCCAAATTATCGACCGTCGTATTGGCATCATCACATAGCTTGGCGAAGACACCTAAATAGGTCTGATTCACCCTTTCGGTGAGATCTCCTTTAGCCACTGCACCCAAAACACGAACTACCTCTTCAATCGGGCCGTCCACGGCATCCAGCGTGTCGTTTATACCCTCCAATAGCTTGCGATAGACACCCTGGGAATGCCCTTCATCCGCCCGTATCATGATTTGACCGGATTTGGCCGCTTGGATGATGATGCCCATCTGTCCAGTCATCGACTTGACATTATCGACGATACTTTTCACCGCCACCACGAGGCTGCCTTGCCCTTTGCCGTTTGTGTCAATGGCGAACGATAGATCACCGTCGGCTATTTTGCATGCAAATTCAACCGCCTCGGTCGGTTCGCAACCTAATTTGCCAATGATGCTACGCGTGGTGAAACGGCCCACAAAACCAATGACAACCAGTATTAGCGAAGCGATGGTCAGCGAAGCCCAGAGCGCATCACTGGCGAATTCGGAGGCTTTTACAGCATGATTCTGCCCCAGTTCAACATTAAATTGGCGGTGTGCTTGGAAAGCCTGATAGATTTTACTTATAGTTTCTTGATTAGCCATCAACAAGTCACGGGCCGCTTGGATTTTATTCTGGCCGCCAAGAAAAAACACTTTACTACGAAGGGTATCATAGTCCTCCAATGCTTTACGGTCGGCAGACAGTAACTGTCTGTCCCTATCATCGGCGATTGAGGTTTGCTCGTATTGCCTTAGCCAATTGTCAATTTTTTTCATTGACGCTTGGATCGTCCGCTCAATTCCCTCCTTGCTGCCCTTGTCGTCATGGCTTACGAGTTGCCAAGTCTTTGTGTGAATATTGACTAGCTCATCCAACGCTTGGTTTAACAGAATGATACTGGGCAACGCTTTTGAATTGGAATAATTCGCCGCATCAAATACCTTATTCATCTGATACTGGTCAACGGCAACCAACCCGATCAATCCGGGCATGGCCAGCAAAGCCAAAACAGTCAATTTAGTACCCACTTTCATTGTAATTCTCCGCAAATTGCATTTTCGTTTGCAAAATACATTGCAAATTAGGAATTTCAAACCGTTTTAAAATGTTAGTTCTATCAAACTTTGCAGAAAACGCCAATAAAACAAGGCTTTTTAAAAAATATTCAGCATGGCATAGAATATGCGATTTAAATTGTAGATGTTTCAAATATGGAGAGACCATGCTTCCCTAAAGCCAAACTTACACATTACAAGAAACCAATCCTATGAATAAATATAATATCGCAACTACTGCTGTCAAAGCATTCACCTTGTCGGTGCTGGCCTTTTCCGCGCAAGCGGCAAATCTAGTGACCAACGGTGACTTCTCATTGACGACGAACGGCCCTGGTGAGTTCAATACAACCTATACGCAGGTCACGGGTTGGGCATCGTCGGGTTACAACTTCATCTTTGCCCCTGGAACTGCTGACACGACCGGGTCGTATACCCCCCAATTTAACGGCAACCTCCAACTCTGGGGGCCGGGTAATGGTTCGGCCAATGGCATGCCCGCGACCAGCCCTGTCGGCGGCAACTATGTCGGTGCCGATGGCGCTTATGAGGTCGGTGCGATCACCCAGACCATCAACGGCCTGACTGTCGGCGGACAATACACCGTCGGCTTCTGGTGGGCGGCGGCACAACAATACAACTTCAACGGAGCCACCACCGAGCAGTGGAAGGTCAGTTTGGGAAACGACACCCTGGCGACAGCCATCTACGACAACGCAAATCATGGCTTTTCAGGCTGGATGTACCAGACGTTCACCTACACAGCATCTAACACCAGCGAAGTGTTGAGTTTTCTGGCGGTAGGCACTCCCGCTGGAGAACCGCCTTTCAGCCTGTTGGCCGGTGTGACCATGACTCCAACCCCCATTCCTGCTGCGGCGTTTTTCGTAGCCCCGGCCTTGTTGGGTGTTTTTGGACTCTCGCGCCGCAAGCAAAAAAAATGTTAATCCGGCTTTTTTAGCATTCAAAACCGCCTCTCGGGGCGGTTTTTTTTATGCGATTTTCGAACAGAAACCGTATAATTCGACTACATCCCTCCTCGCTTCTATTTTTAATTCCATGGAAATACTCCGACTACTGCAACAAAACCTCCCCCCGTTCGCGGTGGATATCGTCCGGCTGTGTATCTGGCTGGTGCTACTGGTGATCCTCTTTGTGCCGCTGGAAAGGGTCTTCGCCCAACATCCGCAGAAGATCTTCCGCAAAGGGTTTCTCACCGACTTGTGCTATTACTTTATCAGCAGCCTGATTCCGGCTCATATCTTGGTCGTCCCCATGGCCATGATTGCCTGGGGCTTGCATTACTTTGTCCCCGGTGGGCTGCATCAGTGGGTGGCAGGACAGCCCCTAGGGATGCGCTTGGCAGCATCGCTAGTCGTCGGAGAATTCGGCTTTTACTGGGGCCACCGCTGGATGCATGAGATTCCGCTGCTCTGGCGCTTCCATGCCATCCATCACAGCGCGGAGCAGATCGACTGGCTAGTGAACACCCGTGCGCATCCGGTTGACATGGTCTTTACCCGCATCTGTGGCTTCATACCCCTGTATTTAGTGGGTCTGGCCCGACCGATGGGGAATGATAAGATGGACATGGTGCCATTGATGGTAATACTAATCGGGACGATGTGGGGGTTTTTCATCCACTCCAATTTGAATTGGCGCTTTGGTTGGCTGGAATGGCTAATCTCCACCCCCGCTTTCCATCATTGGCATCATACCAATGACGGGCCGGCGCTGATCAACAAAAACTACTCCGCGATGATTCCCTGGGTGGATAAAATTTTCGGCACTTTATACCTGCCCAAGCAATGGCCGGCAAAATATGGCATAGACGGGCCTATGGCACCCGGTTTGGCCGGGCAACTGATCCAACCGTTTGACTATCGTCAGTGAGGTCACGCAAAGCGCAGACCGTATGCGCAACATAGCCCACTGCCATTAAGGTGATTTCCAATAATGAATCCACCAAAACCGAAATGAATTGTCCACGAAAATCACGAACAATACCTCCGCAAATCACCTTGCCAAGCTGGTGCTTGGCGTTCCTTCTGGGAGCGCCAAGCCCCTGCTTGGCCTTTGGATGGGATGTTCTTTATTGGATATCACCTAAGCAATCTTATGGATAACCACACACTGATTTTCTGTGGCATGGTCGTAACCTTAACGACGACCTTGGGCATGATAATCACCCAATTGACGCGCAAGACGTATCCGTTCTTTGCCTATTGGACGATAGGTTGGAGTTCACGAACCTTGGGGTTTCTAATTTATGCCTCGTTGCCCGGCATTCCGACGACGATGGTTTTGGCTGGCTGCCTCGATAGCCTCGGTGTCATCGCCAAAAACCGGGGAGTGCTGGTATTCAGGGGGCGGCATCAGGCCAACACTCTAGGGGAAATCTTGGGCTTGGTGCTGTGGACAAGTTTGTTTGCGTACCTGACTTACTCCCATCAGATCAATGATCGCGTCATGCTGTACAGCATTTACCACAGTGCTTATTACGCGCGGGGCGTTGCCATCCTGCTGTCACGGCATCCGCCTTACGCAGGGGTCGGCGATGTTTTGTTGGCAGGCAGCCTTGGGGTTTGGGCCATACTGGACCTGACCCGCGGCATTTTCACATGGAGGTATTCCCAACCGATCATGGATTATCTTCCCTCGCACCCGTTAATGTCCATTTATGTGATAACTACCCTGTTGCTAGTCATGATGATGGCCCTAGGCCAAATTATGATGAATTCGCAACGGCTGGAATATGATTACCGTTTGGCCCAACTGCAACTGGAAGCGGAACTCATCCAGCGCAAAGAAAACGAACTTGAGCTGAAAAGCCACCGCAACCAACTGGAGGAACTGGTTAAAATGCGCACCGCCGAACTCAGCTTGTCCGAATCCAAATTCCGGGTGCTAGTGGAGCAGTCACTAGTCGGCATCTTCATCTACCAAGGTGGCTATTTACGCTACGCTAACGAAGCCCTATGCCAGATGCTCGGTTATGCCTCGGTTGACGAGTTTGTCAACCGCATTCCAATCTTTGATCTTGTGCCCACGCAGGATAGACTGTCGATGTACCAGCGCATAACCCACGAGATGCCAGGTCAAAAAGATGGAGTGACTTATAACATCGGCTTACTGCGACGGAACGGCAAAATAGTGGATGTCGATTTGCTTAGCCGCGCCATAAAATATGTGGGCAAACCGGCCACCATCGGCGTGGTCATTGACGTGTCTGAGCGCAATCACGCCACTGAGGCTTTACGGGCCTTGGCATCGCGATTACAAACGGTGCGCGAGGAAGAGCGCACCCGCATCGCCCGCGATATTCACGACGATTTGGGCCAGACCATGGCGGGCCTGAAAATGAAAATGGGCTGGCTAAAAAAAACAACTGGCTACCAAAGGTTTATCTGAACATTCGGAAGACATCACCGAGATGCAGGAACTGACTGACCGGGTCATCCAATCGGTTCACGATATCTCGTGGGCGCTACGTCCGGGGGTGCTTGATACCCTGGGCCTTTCCGCAGCCATCGAATGGCTTTGCACTGACTTCCAGCGCCGCGTCGGCATTCGCTGCCACCGGGACTTGCCGACACAGCGGTTCGATTTGGTCGCAGACGATGTCACCCATGTCTTCCGCATCAGCCAGGAACTACTGAACAACGTCGCCCGCCATGCACACGCGAGTAGCGTCGAGGTGAAGCTGGGGCTGGATGACAACGGAAATTTGCTGCTTGAAGTCAGGGATGATGGCATCGGTATGGGCGACATTACGCCTGGGGCGCAATCGCTCGGACTGTTGGGCATACGCGAGCGGGTCCAGCAATTGAGAGGCACACTCGACATCACCAGCACACCCACGCTCAAAGGCACCTTAGTGAGGGTGACAGTGCCATGTCGCACAGCCCAAATCATTTAGGGTGCGATTAAAAGTGATGCTGGAGTGCAAGGCTTGCCTTGCGAGGGTATGTACAGGCAAGGCAAGCCTTGCACTCCAAGCGTAATTTCACATGCCGCCCTGGGTTGTGTGCATCACTTTTAATCGCACCCAATCATTTAACTAACTCATATAAGGCACTAAAAATGAATTTAAAATTAGTCATAGTGGATGACCATGGGATTGTGCGCCAAGGCATACGGCTAATTATTGAGTCTGAGGCAGACATGGAAGTCGTCGGCGAAGCCGATTGCGCAAAGGATGGGCTTGCCATCATCACCGCGAAAAAGCCCGATATTGCCATTTTGGATGTCAATTTACCGGACCAAAACGGCTTCGACCTGCTGCGTGACATAAAGCTGACCCATCCCGATCTGCCGGTCTTATTCTTGACTATCCATCCCGAGGAAATTCTTGCCGTTCGAGCCTTGCAGGCGGGGGCGAAAGGGTACTTGTGCAAGGACAGTTCTTCGGATGAACTGGTCAAAGCCCTGCGCAAGCTGGCCGGCGGGGGTGTCTATGTAAGCACCTCGTTGAGCGAAATACTCGCTCGGGATGTCAGTGGACAACGAGAGAAGCTTCCCCACGAACGGCTGTCCGACCGCGAGTACCAAGTGCTGTGCCTGTTTGCATCGGGCAAATCAGTCGGCCAAATCGCTAAGGCATTGGATCGTAGCCCCAACACCATCAGCACCCTGCGCAAGCGCATCCTCGATAAAATGGACATGAAGAACAATTCTGAACTCGCCCATTACGCCATCAACAACCAACTCATCTAACAGAAGTTACGCTTGGACTGGCAAATCTTGCTTTGCCTGTCAAGGCAAGCCTTGACACTCCAAAAGGAAGGCTACCAACTTAAGGTAGGACACTTTTACCAAAGGCTTAACCGTTCGCCCTGAGCTGCGAGCCTGTCGAGCTGTCGAAGGGTGGACGGTTAAGACGTTCATGGTTCGACCCTTTTACACCGGGCGGGTTTGGAACCCGCCCCTACGAAGCGGCATTCCCTGTCCTGTTTATAATGCGTTGATAATTCACAATTAAAATCCCTGCGTAGTGGCTGGTTCCAAACCCGCCCTTACTTGATCTTTGCCAAAATGAGACGCTGAGCACCCGGCAAATGGCTTGTTACACTGTTTGCACTACACCACAAAGACTGCAAGAACTACAATCTAACACTGTTTTTTCTACAACTCTTATATTATTTATACTACGCAATATTAAGATTATATACCACGAACTATATACCACTATAACTACGAATATTTTATTGCAAAAAAACAGAATTAGTTCTTGACTAAAATACTAGGATATATAAAAATAAACCTGCCGTTTTGGACAATGGCTAGGTTGCATATTCACAATTCTGAGGTAAAAATATGAATACACGTAAAATCGCAATGTCTGGCTTTTCGGCCATTGCCTTGCTGGCACTCGCATCGACTGCCCAAGCTGACTTGATAACCAATGGTGGTTTTGAATCATGGGCATACCCCGGTCAATCGGCCATGTTGAATAACTCTGACATGACGGGATGGGGTACCAATTCTGGCTGGACATTTGTAGTTCCGCCTGGCAAAGCCGGTTTGGGTTTTGCGGAATTGGATTATGGCTACGAAGGTATTGGCCCGAACTTCCAATTGTGGACTGCCACTGGTGCCGGGAATATTGGTAATGGTGGCCTTAGTGTCATCACTCCAAGCCCAGACGGTGGTAACTTTGTTGCTTCTGATGGCAATTATCAAACCGGTAATATTTACCAATACGTGAGTGGTTTGATTGCGGGAAATAGTTACACCTTGTCTTTTTATGCCGGGCTTGCCCAACAATATCTTGATAGTGGTAATAATACTGCCGACTGGCAGGTAACGCTAGGCGGTGGCGCAGCCCAATATGCCAGTTTCAGCGATCTCAGCCATGATTTTTCGGGCTGGACAAAGGAAACAATGACGTTCACTGCAACGGCTGGTACCGAACTGTTGAGCTTCCTGGCTCAAGGTGGACCCGCATCTGATCCGCCATTCCTGACACTGGACGGTGTGTCTTTGAACCCCACCATCACCCCGCCGATCCCGCCGTCAACAACCCCGCTGCCCGCAGCATTGTTCTTCGTCGCACCGGCCTTGGCGGGTGTGTTCGGATTTTCGCGCAGGAAGCAAAACAAGGCTTAAATCAAGATTTCTCCAATTCTTAAAGCCGCTCTTCGGGGCGGTTTTTTTTGCGTACCATTATATTTTTGACAATGTCCTTAGGGTATGCTTGCTGCCCCCTTATTATTGTAGTAATGTATCTACAATTGATTTTGACCCCCCACGCCTAGAGGGTTCCGACTTCCGTCCTGCGGACTTTTCCTGATGTACATCATCGACACCAACGTCGTTTCCGATAGCATAACAACCCTATGCCGTCTTTCAATAATGAATGGTTTGCAGAGTCAATCAAAACCCTAGCCGTTTATTGGCCGGTACCTGTCGTCTTGGGCCTCGTCGTCATGACCGGGGTCATATGGATGCTAATCAAAATGCATAGCCCAGGGTTGAGTGCTATTGCACCCACCAAACGAGTGCTGAATTCCGCATCAATTCCCCTGCCTGTGCTGCTCGGAATCAGTGGTGAATTCGCGGGCAGTGCTGTCGAATTGAGCGACGAGCCTTTACTCATTGGCCGCGACCCCAAAACATGCCAATTGGTTTTCCCCGCGCCTGTGCAGGGCATCAGCAAACGGCACTGCATTGTTCGCTTTCATGCCAAATCACAATGCTTCCTGCTAGTCGATTGCAACTCAGCCAACGGGACTTTCGTAGTCGATAGTGGACGCTTACCGAATGGCGGCTCACAATTGCTCAATGCGGGACAACGCTTTTACCTGACAGCACCTGAAAACATGTTCGAGGTGAGTTTCGAGGCACCGCGATGAACAACATCCCCGACAATCACGCCATTTCGTTAGCACCCCGGACGATGAAAGCCAAACCGTAGTACGCAATGCGTACCATTCAAATTCTGAACGGCGCAACGACGCAAAGCTTAAGAACACCGCCCTTTTGCTATAATGCAACTCAGAGCTAACTTCCGACCCTGAAAATTAAGGGGATTTACTATGAGCATGAAACGCTGTGAAAATGGACATTATTTCGATTCCAGCAAATATTCGGCCTGTCCTTCGTGCGGAATTCAAGACTTGGATATCCATGCGACCGTGATCCACCCTGTTCAGCAACAGCCCTCCGACAACACAGAAGGCCATACTGTAAGGCATGGCCAAGCGTCCCGCACCGGCGGCGAGCCGGGTGTTACGGTGGGCGTGTTTCGCAAGAATACAGGCATCGACCCTGTGGTCGGCTGGCTGGTTTGCATCCACGGTGCCGACAGGGGCCGTGATTTTCGCATCAGGAGCGAACGCAATGCCATTGGTCGCGCACCCAATATGGACATCTGTATTGGCGGCGACGATACCATTTCCCGAGAAAAACACGCCTATATTAGCTATAACCCACGCAGAAACTCATTCCTGTTAACGCCAGGCGAAAGCCGGGGGATTGTTTACTTGAATGACGAGGAAGTTGCCTCCCCAATAGCGTTAAAACCGTTTGATGTGATCGAGCTCGGGCAAACCAAGCTACTATTCGTCCCGTTTTGCGGCGAACAATTCCAATGGAACACGATGACCGGTCAAGATTTGCCGACTAGTTAGCCATGCCTCCCCGCCCCTACGCCAACCTATGCCCAGGCTGCTTTGCCGATAAAGGGCGGGCTTCAGTTTGCCCACACTGCGGCTACGACGAGTCCGCGCCACGCGGTTTATTGGTATTGCCACATCGCACGGTATTAAACAACCAGTATCTAATTGGATGCACTTTAGGCAAACTGGGCGGTTTCGGCATCACCTACCTTGCATGGGACACACACCTGGAAACACCTGTCGCTATCAAGGAATACCTCCCTAGGGAATTGGCCGGGCGGGACAGCAACCGCCTCACCGTCACCGCCCACTCTCGTGATGACAATGCGCTATTTCGTGAGGGCCTCGAACTCTTCCTAAAGGAAGCCCGCACCCTTGCCAAATTCGACCATGAGAACATTGTCCGTGTGCGCAATGTACTGGAGGAAAACGGCACAGCCTACCTAGTCATGAATTTCTATGAAGGCACAACCCTTGCTGCGCATCTGGAACAAAAAGGGGGGCGCTTACCGGAAAAAATAGCGTTGTCCATCCTGTTGCCAGTGCTAGACGGGCTCCGGGAAGTCCACAGTAAAGGCTTTCTGCATAGGGATATCAAACCGCAGAACATCTACCTGGCAAAATCGGGCACGCCCATCCTGTTGGATTTCGGTTCTGCCCGTATGCTCATGGGTGGGCGAGCCCGTAGCATGACGGTGCTAATGACACCGGGCTATACGCCCTTCGAGCAATATCACCGTAACGGACACCAGGGGCCTTGGACTGACATTTATGCCTGCGGCGCGACGCTTTACCAAATGCTCACTGGCACTGTTCCCATCGAGGCCACTGAACGGGCAGAGAAAGACACGCTCCAACCTCCAGAAAGGCTGGTATCTGGCATATCCCCCGCAGTATCTAATATGGTCATGCGGGCACTGGCGATGAATCGCGAGGCCAGACCATCCTCAGTGGTTGAGTTCATGGATGCCCTTATTCAGGCTAACCGCAGTCCACTCCCACCCCCACCCATTCCTTTTGAAAGTATTAAAACCGAAGAAAACGGCAACGCAACAGCAACAAGAAACACCTTGCCTGAAGCTCAAGAAGAGACGCTTTCCCCTTATTTCAAGGCCGCTCTTGGCAAAGTGAGTGTTTCGTATTATTTGAAAATATTTTCTAATTTTAATTCGAACTGGCTGGAATTATTGAAACCGTCTTGGAACTCGGCTGGTTTTATTTTTAATGTCTTTTGGCTATTCAATAAGAGAATGTTTGGGCTAGGGGTGCTGTTTTTCCTTCTTCCCATTTTGATGATGATAATTTTTGATAGCAAAATTATCGGGTTACTATGCTGGTCAACCCTAGCATTAATAATCGGCTGTTACGGCAATGCGTTCTATTTTCATGCTTTATCGAGACGCATTTTCAATATTGAGAAGCAATTCCCTAGCAGTCGTTTGCACCCCTTAAAATTGGTGCGTTTGGCTACCGCCAATGAACCGAGCATCCTTATCCCATTCATTTATTTTCTAATCGCCTTAGTTGCCTTCTATTCACAGGGACAATTTCATCAGTGGTTTTTGAAAAAACCAGAAATTAATGCAACTTTAGCCGGTAAACCCTCTAAACAAAGTCACCTCCACACTAGCGACGATTCGCTGAACGAAAATACTGAAACAAAACTTTCTTACGATGCCTACCTATACAAAGAAAAAGCCGATCAATTGCTTAATAACTCTGATTGGCCAGCCTTATTGGAACACGCAAAGAAATGGTGTAATCTAGATCGGGCAAACCCAGAAGCATGGTTGGCTTTTGGCATCGCCAACTTTGAGCTAGGTCAATTTTCTTTGGCCCAACCCGCCTTTGAAACTTACTTCAGGTTGAAACCTGAGGATAATGACAATGTTCTTGGATATTTAGTCAAGACGTATTTGAAACTCAAAAAATCGGCGGCGGCAGAACGATCATTGCTTAAACTGATAGCCCTACGTTCCAAGTTCAACCGGCCCAGGTCGACGGATGACGCTTTTTTTTATAACGAACTCGGCAACATTTATTTCGCATCCACTGAAAAGCTCCAAGGGGCATTACAACTGTACCAACAAGCACTTGAAATCGAACCGGATAACGAAACAATCAAAGCCAATGTGGATGTCACTTTAAAAGCCTTGGCTCAGCAAAGCGGTGCGGAACCGCCGATTTCCAATGTCAACGCTGAAAATGTTTTGCCCGATGGCAGTCTATCCGCTGCCGCTGCATCAGGGGACATCCCAGCAGCCCAACTCTTACTTGCCAAAGGCGCGGATATCAATAAAGGGGAATTGGGCAGCTATCCCTTGATACAAGCAGCCAAGCATAGGCAAGACGGTATGGTTGACTATCTATTGAAAAGCGGGGCGGACGTCAACGTGGAAGACAGTAGCGGCAATAATGCGATCACTTACAGCATAGTCAACGGCGACAAAAAAACCATGGATATATTGACCAATGCCGGTGCATTTCATAACTAGTAATGAGATGTCATGACGGTCAATCTACAAGTAGGAAATGCCCAAGTGATCGGTGCACGGACAGAACAACAGGATGCCTTTGGATTTTCCGATAAAGACGACAAATGCTTTGTACGTCACGGCGGTTTGCTCGCAGTCGTCGCAGATGGCATGGGAGGCCATGCCTATGGGGGGGAAGCCAGTCGAATCGCTGTAAAGGCATTTTTGCAAGCTTATATGGCGAAACCTAGGCAAGCCCCCATAATCGACGCACTGTGCCGGTCTTTCCATGCCGCAAACAAGGCGGTCTGCCAATTTGCAGAGGCAGCGGGCGAAGCCGGAAATTGTGGAACCACGTTAATTGCCGCTGTTGTGCATCCGGCAAGCCGTTCGCTATACTGGATAGGCACAGGCGATAGTCGTATTTTGTTATTTCGCGGTCTTCAGTGGGTTCAGGTCACGACTGATACCAACTATGCCAATCAACAACTCAGTAACCACATCCAAGGGGAGTCCTTGAGGTATGATTGGGAAAGCGATGGTCATCTTCAGGGGTTGACCAGTTTTCTGGGGCTACAGGAAATCCAGGAAATCGACCGCTCCCGGCGTGGTTTCAGGCTCCACCCAGGGGATTGGCTAGTCCTTTGCACCGATGGCGTCTATAACACACTAACCGTGGACGAGATTCTACCCATATTAAAAGGCGAACCCAATGACGCATGCGAAAGAATCGTGCAAGAGGTCTTGGTAAAAAGATTGAATCATCAGGACAATGCCACCGTAGCGATAATTGCCTGCGATTTCGGGGCTGCCTATGCTAGATACGGCAATTGGATAAAAGCGCAAATCGCCAGACTTGGCCTCTACAGAAAGAGTCGGAAGCAAACGAAGGGTAGCCCACAATGTTTTGCTCTTAACGTTGCGTCGTTGCGCCGTTGCGTGAGACCTTCTTTTTGCTTCCTCGCCTTACCGCTGTGGAGTCTGGGTAAGATTTTTTCTCACGCAACGGCGCAACGACGCAACGTAAAAGCGGTAGTGAGAGGATAACGTTTCAAATTGAAAGTTTGGTGGCGTTGGCTATTTTGATTGCCTCAAAAATGGTAGCATTAACAACCACGCAGCGATTGAATGGCTGGATGCTTTAGGAAAGAGTGTTCAATAGTCGTGTCCAAATTAACACCTAACCAATGGGTACTTTGTATTTTAAAAAATGTATGCTGAGTTTGGATTAAATTTAAAATGACAATTCTAATGTGTAATGCAGCATGGATGAAATACTATGAAGGCATAACGGATACCGACTATCCAATTAATGCAGGGGAGTTTATTGCCGAAAACGGCTATGGTCATGAAGTAATTAACTTTGAGAGAAATGGTCAGTTTGTATATGGTTATGTTCAGGCAAAAAATTCAACGATAGATATTGACCGAATTGGTGGCAATGGTCGCAGCTATGTGGATAATGTTTTGGTAGTGTGGCGAGCTAGGTCATCATATGGTTCTGTCGTTGTTGGTTGGTATAGAAATGCTATAGTGTACCGAACTGAGCAAACCGGCAACAGTAACCGATATTTTAATTATAAGGATGAAACGTATTATCCAGGGTATTCAATTAGAGCAAGGGCCAACGATGCATTTTTGATTCCAGTTCAACACAGGGTTTTCCAAGTCCCAGTCAATCACAAAGGCTTTGGGTCACAGACATTTGTTAGTTTTCTGGATAAAGATTTAGATGAGGTAAATCAATTTAAAGTGTCATTAATGGATTATATTAGTAGAGTCGAAAATGGAGACTTTTCGTCACCAATAAAAGGGCGCAGAGGGCTAATCGATACAGAAACAAAAGAAAAAATTGAAACCAACGCAATAGAAGCCGCCATTGAATTTTATATCCAAAGAGGTTATGACGTTCAAACAAGAGAATCCGAAAATGTCGGTTATGACTTGTTGGCATCAAAGGAAAGAGAAACTTTGCATATAGAAGTTAAAGGATCTTCTATCGAGTTGCCAGCAAATGTCAACGTAATGCTTACCCCGAATGAATACGCAGTAAGCAAGAAATCTAAAACAAAATACCGCATCTGCATAGTCATTAATGCATTGGAGAACCCAGAAATCTTTGAATTTATTTGGGACAAACAACGTCAATCTTGGTTCTGTGAACAAAGTTTAAGCTGTTTAAAGATTAAAGAATCCATTGCTGCCAATCTCTTCATCATCAATTGCCAATAATCACTGCAAACCCGGAGAATAAAATGCACTCTGAATATACCGCTGTTATAAAACAGGAGGATGATTGCTGGGTTGGCTGGATCGAAGAAATCCCAGGTGTCAATTGCCAAGAGGAAACGAGGGAAAAATTGATGGAAGCTCTCTCTGTAACGCTCAAGGAGGCACTTGAATTTAATCGACAAGATGCTCTATTAGCCGCTGGGAAAGGTTATAAGGAAGTCGTAATCGCTTTATGAAGCGAGGCGAGTTCGTCAAATATCTTCGCTCTCAAGGGTGTGAACTGCTGAGGGAAGGCGGTAGCCATTCTTGGTGGTGGAACCCTGACCTTAACAAAAGGTCCGCGATTCCTAGGCATTCGGAAATCAAAGACATTCTCGTAAAAAAGATTTGCAAAGACCTTGGCAATCAGTCGTGCAATTGACTTTCAATAAACGGCCAAATATAGAAATCCTAAACAAAAACAATAATATATAGAGAAAAAACATGCCGCTGCCCCCCAATCTATTCGATTCCGTCGATAACCCGCAACCCGTGGCCGGTGGCGGTTTGCTTGACAGGCGTTTGTTTTTACGCAATAGCCTAACCCTAGGCACAATGGCATTGGTTGGCCAGGATGTTGTGGCCTCTGAATTTGACCGTCCAGCCTGGATGCTTAAGCCGGGAAACCCATTTTCTAATTACGGGCAGCCTTCCCCCCATGAAAAAGAGTCCATACGTTGGATTGCATACAATCCGGCAACCCCTGGCAACGGCGTGTCATGGACGCCTTTGCATACTCTGGCAGGGACGATCACGCCTTCGGGCTTGCATTTCGAACGCCACCATAATGGTGTTCCACAAATTGATCCCGGTCAACATCGTTTGCTGATCCACGGACTAGTGAAAAACCCGATCTTTTTAGGAATGGACAAATTAGTCCGTTACCCGATGGTTTCCCGGTTTTGCTTCATTGAGTGCGGTGGCAACAGTAACACTGGCTGGCATGAGGAACCTACATTAGCGACGGCAGGCAACCTGCACGGGCTGGTTTCGTGCAGCGAATGGACCGGGGTGCCACTGTCAATTATACTGGAAGAGGCTGGAATCCAGCCAACTGCCCGTTGGCTGATTGCCGAAGGGGCCGACGCGGCCGCGATGAACATTAGCATTCCATTGGAAAAAGCAATGGACGATGCCTTTTTGGCCATTTACCAGAATGGCGAGCACATTCGCCCCGAAAACGGATATCCATTAAGACTGTTGTTGCCCGGATGGGAAGGCGTCACTAACGTTAAATGGCTGCGCCGACTAGAGGTTGCCGACCAACCTGCCATGTCTCGAAATGAAACAGCCAAATACACCGAATTGCAGCCGAACGGCAAGGCCCGGCAATTCACTTTTATCATGGAAGCCAAGTCGCTCATTACCCATCCCTCACCCGGCCACCGATTGCAAAGCCCCGGTATTTACCAAATATCGGGGCTAGCCTGGAGCGGACGGGGCAAGGTCAAAAAAGTAGAGGTTTCCGCCGACGGCGGTAAAAGTTGGGCCGAAGCCGAACTGCAAGAGCCTGTGCTATCCAAGTCGTTCACCCGTTTCTACATTCCTTGGCACTGGGACGGAGGTAAAACGGTGTTGAAAAGCAGGGCATGGGATGAAACCGGAGCTATGCAGCCCGAACGTGAAAAACTCATCCTAGAAAGGGGCCGTAACGGCTATTTCCACTACAATGCCCAAGTGGCCTGGTTATTGGATACCGAAGGCCGTCTGAGCCATGTTTACTGATGTTTGGCTGGTTCCCAAGCTCCAGCTTGGGAACCCTAGTATATCAAGCTCCTGCTTGTACGTTGACCGTTCCTCGGGAAGCAGGAGCTTCAAAGACCGCGTTCCCAAGCGGGAGCTTGGGAACGAACTAATTTTTTGTTTAATAAGAAAGAACCAGCCATGAATCAATCAAACGCCAATAACGGTCAGAAAAGATGGCATGGGAAGCTTGCGGTGTTTTTCGCATCCCTTTGCATGACGGTTGCACTGTCTGACTCATCCGCAGCCGAAGGCCCACGGCTTGGCAAACCAGCCAGTCCCGAAGAAATAGCGGCATGGAACCTGACTGTATTCCCCGATGGCAGGGGGCTACCTTTGGGCCATGGCACCGCCGCAGAAGGCAAATTGGTTTATCAAAGCCATTGCATAGGCTGTCATGGAGCCAACGGATCGGGGGGAAGTGGCGACGAATTAGCCGCTGCCAAACACGGTTTGACCGATGCCAATCCTGACAAGACCATCGGAACCTACTGGCCCTATGCCACCACATTGTTCGATTTCGTCCGTCGATCAATGCCGCCCGACGCGCCAGGAACTCTAGGCAACGACCAACTCTACGCTGTTAGTGCGTATCTGCTCCACCTTAACGGCATTATTACGGAGACAGCCGAAATGAATAACATTTCCTTACCAAAAGTGGAGATGCCCAATCGGGAAGGCTTTCTTTATGTAGACGCACCAAAGTGATTTTTTTGCAAATTCGATTGGAACCAACCAAAACCAGGCAGGTCATAATATGCGTAACCGAGGCGTAACATTAATTTGCAGGGGGATGGGGGAAAACCTGTCTTGGATAGTTATAACCACAAATCTTGACTGTTTTGCTCAGCCTTTAATGACCGATATCAATTCCATCTTAGGGAGCCTATAAAGTGAAAGACATGATGAAGAATATTTTACTGTGGGTTGTTGTTGCTGTCGTTTTAATGACAGTATTTAACAATTTCGGCAATCGAAAAACCGAAGACACATCAATGCCCTACTCCCAATTCATTGCTGCAGTGAACGATGGGCAAGTGAAGCAAGTCATTATCGACGGCCATGTGATAAAAGGCTCGACAAGTTCAGGCGACAAGTTTATGACTTATAGCCCTGGAGACCCTCACTTAGTCGATGATCTATTAAAGAATCATGTGGAAATAAAAGCCCAGCCCCCTGAACAGCAATCCATGTTGATGCAGATATTCATCTCTTGGGCTCCCATGTTGTTATTGGTTGGCGTATGGGTCTATTTCATGCGCAAATCCCAAGGCGGCGCGGGCGGCGGTGCGATGACTTTTGGCAAAAGCAAGGCAAGACTGCTTGAAGAAGACCAAGTCAAAGTCACTTTTGCCGATGTCGCGGGCGTGGAGGAGGCCAAGGAAGACGTTTCCGAGATGGTCGATTTCCTCAGAGATCCGGGTAAATTTCAAAAACTGGGCGGTAAGATTCCGCGTGGCGCTTTGATGGTCGGCCCCCCCGGCACTGGCAAGACTTTGTTGGCCCGTGCGATAGCAGGCGAGGCTAAGGTACCGTTTTTCACCATCTCGGGATCGGATTTTGTTGAGATGTTTGTCGGCGTTGGCGCTTCCCGTGTCCGCGACATGTTTGAACAAGCTAAAAAGCGCTCTCCATGCATCATCTTCATTGACGAAATCGACGCGGTGGGTAGGCATCGTGGTGCCGGACTTGGCGGCGGACATGACGAGCGTGAGCAGACCTTGAACCAATTACTGGTGGAAATGGATGGCTTTGAAGGCAACCAAGGTGTCATCGTGATTGCCGCCACCAACCGGCCCGACGTTCTTGACCCTGCTTTACTGCGGCCTGGCCGTTTCGACCGACAGATCACCGTCGGTTTGCCTGACGTGCGCGGCAGGGAGCAAATTTTGAAGGTGCATGCCAAGCGCCTGCCCTTAGCTGACGATGTCGAAGTAAAATACTTGGCGCGTGGCACACCGGGTTTCTCTGGTGCCGATTTGGCTAATTTGGTCAACGAGGCGGCCTTGTTTGCAGCACGCAAAAACAAGCGTGATGTGCAAATGGAAGACTTTGAGAAAGCCAAAGACAAGATTCTGATGGGTGCAGAGCGCAAATCCATGGTGATGAGCGAAGATGAAAAGAAGCTAACCGCTTACCATGAGGCGGGTCATGCAATCGTCGGTCGCTCGGTTCCTGAACACGATCCGGTTTATAAAGTCAGCATCATGCCTAGAGGCAGAGCTTTGGGTATCACCATGTTCCTGCCCGAGCGTGACACTTATAGTGCCAGCAAGCAGAAACTCGAAAGCATGATCTCAAGCTTGTTTGGAGGCAGGTTGGCGGAGGAAATAATTTTCGGGCGCGAAATGGTCACCACTGGTGCCTCGAATGACATTGAAAGGGCCACCGGCTTGGCTAGAAACATGGTCACTCGTTGGGGGCTTTCCGACCGCCTAGGTCCATTGGCCTATAGTGAAGAAGAGGGCGAAGTATTCTTAGGTCGGTCTGTGACCAAACACAAATCTGTATCCGAAGAGACCGCCCATATTATAGACGAGGAAATCCGTTCGGTGATTGATTCTAATTATGAACGGGCAGAGCGGATACTCAGGGACAACATGGACAAGCTACATCTGATGGCGGATGCGCTGATGAAGTATGAAACCATTGACCACTTCCAGATTGACGAAATCATGGAAGGGAAGATACCTAGCCCCCCGCGAAGCTGGATTGATCCACCTTCTAGTGGCGACAACCAGCCCGGTGCGACTGACACCAAGACGGATGAAACCCCAAGCTTAGGCAAACCGGCGATTCAGCACTAAGCTTTTATTGGTTCAACGAAAAGCCCCGGTTTAAGCCGGGGTTTTTTGCGCTGGATTCCTAGCTCTTGATCTCGCCGTTATACACAAGTCCAGCCAAACCGGTAAATCCGTCATTTCGGCAGGGATGCTGAAATCCAGGCCATGGACGGTAACAAGTAGTTTTCACAAGTGCTTGATTAGATTACTTGCTAACCCGTGATTTCATATCCTTACCCGCACCGTTAGGAACGAGAAAAATTAAGCTTCAATCAATCCAAGGCGGGTTTCAACCCTTTCCATCCTCCGCCCAAGGGTATCGACCCTTGCGCTAATCTGAACTAGGTCAAGATGAAACGCTGCAAGATGGTTCTCAACGGAAGCCGTCCTAATCTTCAAATCATTGACAACCTGCCTAACAAAAGCGACATCAGATTGAATTTTCTTGAGAATTTCAAGTACAAGATTTTCGGTGTCTTCTGTCATTGAATGGCCTAATTTTGTGGGATAAACTGCTTTTTCTCTTAGTGTAAGTTTATCTTGACCTATAGGCAAGAACTGCCCGCAATGTTGTTGACACAGCGTCATACCGGCAGAGCCTACCGCGGAAGGGATTGCCAGAACGATGAGCCAACAGAATGCCTCACGCAAAGGCGCAACGACGCAACGTAAAAGCAGAGAATATGCCTACACAAATAATCGCATCATTGCGCTGATTCCCAAGCTGGAGCAGCAATTCTCATTTTGGCAAAAATTAATTAAGGGCGGTTTGTTCAAAATGAGAATTGCTGAACGAATTGGGTGGCATTTGAAATTACGCCGGGAGTGCAAGGCAAGCCTTGCACTCCTGCATCACTTTTAATAGCGCCCGCGTGAGACATTGCCAAAAATTAACGGTTGCGGCAACGGCCCCTTTCTGTTATTAATATGCGATTTTTTCCGAACGCCGGTTAGGAGTTAGTGAATGTCCAGCCAAAAAGCAACAAGAGAAACTCATAATACCCCTTTCAGTTTCACACCTTATGAAATCAAGGAAGGTGAGGAATACATGAACGAGGATCAAGTTGAACACTTCCGTCGCATATTGCAGAGTTGGAAGAACGAACTTATGCGTGAAGTCGATAGGACTGTCCACCATATGCAGGATGAAGCGGCCAACTTCCCCGACCCCAATGACCGGGCAACGCAGGAATCGGAATTCAGCCTTGAATTGCGCACTCGCGACCGTGAACGCAAGCTAATCAAAAAAATAGAAGAGTCTATGGAAAATTTGGAACGGGGCGATTATGGTTTTTGTGAAACCTGCGGGGTGGAAATAGGGCTACGGCGTCTTGAGGCGCGCCCCACCGCAACACAGTGCATTGACTGCAAAACACTTGACGAAATACGTGAAAAACAGATCGGCTAGTAGGAGCGGCTCAGGCCGCGATTAGTAGGAGCGGCCTTCAGCAATTTTCGCGGGCTAAAGCCCGCTCCTACGGCAATTGTTGAAAACCGATAGGTGGTAATATCCTAGCAAGGCAGGCCACTCCCGCATCAATTCTAGTCACGCCACTATCAAGATTACCAATCAGGCAACGCCGCCATGCCAGCACCTCATGGCTTGCCTCGCGACGACTTGCGGGGTAGCGCAAAGCAATCCCCTGACACTGTAGGGAAATACTGTGGGCGGTTCGCGCCCACGCCCTCTGGACCCTTACACTTGGGTTCTATGTTTACAGCATTGGCGAGTTTTTTACAGGCCAGGTCCAATCAGGGCCAGTGGTTACTTCGCATAGACGACATCGACACACCGCGTGTGGCGACAGGGGCAGCCGATGGCATAAAACGCACACTGGAACACCATGCCCTTTACTGGGATGAAACAGAATTCCTGCAAAGCCAAGGGGCCGAGGCTTACGAGCAAGCCTTGCAGCAGTTGGACGCAGACGGCTGGCTTTATCCCTGTTCGTGCTCCAGAAAAGACTTGGCAACCTTGCCCCGGAGCAACTCGGAACCGGCTGTCTATCCGGGTACATGCCGCAACACAAACCGCAGCCGCAAGCAACCCCACGCCCTGCGCATGTGTACTGAAAATATTGCCGTCAAAGCCTGCGACTTGCTACAAGGTCCACAGCACTGGGATATTGAACGCGAATGCGGCGATTTTATTGTATTGCGGCGGGATGGGATCGTCAGCTACCACCTAGCCACGGTGATAGACGACTGGCGTTCCGGTGTCAGCGAGGTTTTGCGGGGAGTTGACTTGTTGGAATCGACCCCCCTACAAATTCACCTGCAAAGATTATTGGGTTTGACTAGCCCCAGCTACCTTCATGTCCCGGTCATCGCCAACCGGCAAGGGATTAAGCTAAGCAAGCAGAACCTAGCAGAAGCGGTGGACGATTCGAACCCCTCTATCACCCTAATCCAGTTGTTGACTCTGCTCAAACAGCGTCCGCCGGAAGAACTGCGTAGCGCACATCCAGAACATATATTGGATTGGGCAATACAAAACTGGGACGTGACCCAATTAACAGGTGTCAAAATGATTGAAACGAACTAGACCGACTCGGTTTTAAAAACCGAGTCGGTCTTAGCTTAGACGGTATTATCCCAACTTCTTCAACAAATCGGCTTTCTTCGCCGCAAATTCCTCGGCTGAGAGAATTCCTTTAGTCATCAACCCGTGCAACCTCTCCAAAGTCGCCATCACATCCTCGGCTGACTCTTTGGCCGCAGGGACCGATGATTGCGGCGGTTGGATGGTAGGGTTCATGGCTTGAGTGAAGGCTTGCCCTATCCCCAAACCGGCACCAAGACCGGCACCGGCACCAGCCAGCCCCCCTTCGTTCTGGGCTGCGAGCGGAATGCTGGAAGCGACTTGGTATTTGGTGTAGCGGTCCATGTCACCTAATACATTCATGCTGATGCGGGTGTCCAAAACCTTCTGCAATTCCTCCGGCAAAGAGACGTTCTGCACCACAAGGGCATCAAGGGCCAAGCCATAACCGTCAAAGACTGGCAGTAGCTTTTGTTTCAATGCCGCGCCGAATTCTTCTTGGTTGGCTGCCATGTCAATGAAAGACACGCCGGATTCCCCAAACATATCCGTCATGGAACCGATGAGGGTATTACGCAGTTGCCCCTCCATTTCCTCGCAGGTGAAGTCCTCCCGGCTTCCGCTGACATTAAGATAAAACTTCTTGGGATCGGCCAAATGGTAAGAGTAGATGCCGAAGGCGCGAAGCCGGACAATGCCGAATTCTTTGTCGCGGATGGTAATTGGGTTAGGGGTTCCCCACTTACGGTCCAACTGCTGACGGGTGCTGAAAAAGTAAACCTCGGATTTGAAAGGCGAGGCAAATAGCTTGTCCCAATTCTTCAAATTGGTCAGCAAGGGTAGGGTTTCGGTGTCCAAGGTATAAAGGCCTGGCCCAAATACATCGGCCAACTGCCCCTCGTCCACCAATAGAGCCATTTGCGATTCGCGCACAGTCAGTTTGGCACCATTTTGGATTTCAAAGTCCCGCGTCGGATAACGGTGGGCCAGAACCCCATTTTGTTCTTCCGTCCAGTGGATTACATCAATGAATTGTTTCTTCAAGAAGTCCATAAGAGCCATAGGTTTCTCCGGGTGTATAGCGTCAGTGGTTTGATGGCTGGATTTTATACCCTAGGATGAAAAATGTCCCGTTAGACTTTTTACATGCCGTCAAATTTAATTTGACAACTCTAACGTTTTCACTTAGAGTCACATGAAATAAAACTTAATGTCACTACAGGGGTGACGCTGTGGAAACGATACTTCGTAACTTTGGCAACAGCATCGGCTTGGTTATTCCGAAAGCCGTAAGGGAAGCACTGCACTTGTGCGCAGGTCAAACTGTGACGCTGGAACAGACGGAACAAGGACTGTTGGTCAAGCCACAATGCAAAAAATACACCTTGGAAGAGTTACTGGCGCAGTGCGATCCGAATGCGCCCATGCCGCAGGAAGTCACCGACTGGCAAGATGCCCCCGCCTTAGGGATGGAGGTAGGGTGAGCACACGCTACTTTGACCGGGGGGATATTGTACGGGTTAGTTTTAATCCCGTCATAGGCCGGGAATTGCAAGGGGAGAAGCGCCCCGCACTGGTGTTGTCCACCCGTGCCTTCAATGCACTCGGCACGGCCTTGGTGGCTCCGATTACCCAAGGCGGCAATTTGGCCCGTTTCATGGGTTTTGCCGTACCCATGATGGGGGCAGGCACACAGACCCAAGGGGTTGTGTTGGTGAATGCCGTTCGCACCTTGGATTTGCAGGGACGCGGGGCAACAAAGATCGAAACCGCCCCGGCGATGGTTATGGAAGATGTATTGGCCCGTCTGCGGGCGATTATCGATTGAGCGGAGAAGTCAGTCTTTCAATAAACAGCGTTCAAGGGTTATCATTCCCTGCTTAACCGATTTGAAAAATCATACCACCGAGCCTTCTCATTGCCTTTAACCAAGCCCATCTCCCCTATGCCTCTGCTGTCGGTCATAGACCTAGAATGTATCCGGGGCGACAACTTGCTCTTCTCAGGGCTAGACTTTAAATTATACGAAGGCCAACTGATGCAGGTTGAAGGTGCCAATGGCAGCGGCAAAACCAGCCTGCTGCGCATCTTGGCGGGCTTGAGCCTCGCCAGCGAGGGGCAAGTGCTATGGGATGGCAAGGACATCCACAAGCAACGTTCCTTTTACTTTTCCAAGGTGGCGTATTTAGGCCATACGCTGGGAATCAAGTCCGACTTGTCGCCGCTGGAAAATTTGAAAATCACTCTGGCATTAGCCAGTTTCCCCTTCGACGAAACTGCCGTTTACCGGGCCCTAGAGCAAACTGGCCTGTCAGGCAAAGAGGACGTGCCAGCCCGTTCCCTCTCGGCCGGGCAAAAGCAGCGGGTTGCCTTAGCCCGCTTGCTGGCCTGCCCGACCAAGCTGTGGATCATGGACGAACCGTTTACCGCGTTGGATGCCTCCGGTGTCAGCCTAGTGCGCGATCTGCTGGAAACCCATTTGCGCCGTGGCGGCCTAGTGGTATTGACATCCCACCAGGCGGTGGAAGTGCGAGGGGATGTGGTGAGGGTGAACCTATCTGAAGACGGTCTTAGATGAATTTATTCTTAATTGGCAGTTGAAAACGCTCTATGATCCAAGCCTTTAACGCACTAATGAAACGCGATTTGCTGCTGGCTTTCCGCCATCGCGGCGAGTTGGCAAACCCCTTGCTGTTTTTCTTGATGATAGTGACACTGTTTCCGTTGGGCGTGAGTCCCGAAGTCGTTTTGTTACGCAAAATCGCCCCCGGTGTGATATGGATCGCGGCCTTGTTGGCGGCCTTGTTTTCGTTGGAGAGCCTGTTCCGCTCCGATTTCGAGGATGGCGCTCTGGAACAGATGTTATTAAGCCCCCAACCCTTGGCAGTGCTGGTGCTGGCAAAAGTTTTGGCACATTGGCTGGTGAGCGGCTTGCCGATGTTGTTGATGGCCCCGTTGTTGGGTTTGCTGCTGGCGATGCCCGACCCTGCCATTGCCGCATTGGAGTTGACCTTGGCCATCGGCACACCCTTGTTAAGCCTAATCGGTGCCATCGGCGTGGCCTTGACTGTGGGCCTTCGGCGCGGCGGTGTGTTGCTGACTTTATTAATCATGCCGCTGTATATCCCGGTGTTGATTTTCGCCACCAATGCCGTCACGGCGGCGGCGGCGGGAATGCCCATTGCCGGACAAATCTATTTCTTGGCATCGTTGCTGGTGCTGGCCTTGACCTTGGCGCCCTTAGCTATCGCCGCCGCCCTTAGAATCAGTGTGAGTTGAATACCATGTGGAAGTTTCTACATAAACTGGCTTCGCCCAGATATTTTTACGCCATCTCCGGCAAATTCATTCCTTGGTTGGGGTGGCTAACTGCGGTAACGCTATTGACCGGCCTTTATTTTGGCCTGGTGAAAGCCCCGCCGGATTACCAGCAAGGAGACAGCTACCGCATCATGTTCATCCATGTGCCTGCCGCTTGGATGTCCATGTTCATTTATGTGTTGATGGCGCTATGGAGCGGCATCAACCTCATTTGGAACATCAAGCTGGCCGACGTGATGACGGTCAGTTCCGCCACCTTGGGCGCATCGTTCACCTTGCTGGCTTTGGTGACAGGCTCGTTGTGGGGCAAACCCATGTGGGGGGCCTGGTGGGTGTGGGATGCCAGGCTGACCTCTGAATTGATCCTGTTGTTCCTTTATTTGGGTTACATCGCCTTGGTTTCGGCCATTGAAGACCGCCGCACTGCCGCACGTGCCGGCGGAGTGTTGATTTTAGTGGGCGTGGTCAACATCCCCATTATCCATTATTCAGTGGAATGGTGGAACACCCTGCACCAAGGTCCAACCGTGACCAAGTTCGACAAGCCTTCCATTCATTTAAGCATGTTGATTCCCTTGCTGATTATGGCGGTGAGTTTCAAATTATATTATCTAACCGTGGTATTGATGCGCGCCCGTATCGAAGTGCTGGACCGGGAGCGACGCAGCGCTTGGGTGCGGGAGTTGTTTGGCACCCAAAAATAAATGGCTGTAGGGTGGGCTAGGTGCGCATTGAGAAACTTTGCGTTTATAGCCTGATTTTCGCGCACCGTAGCCCACCATTGCCACAGCCTGATACGTAATAGAACAGAGTAGTTATCATGACCGACGAAGAATTGAAGCAACTAGTCGCCAGTCTGGCAGTTTCCCAACAGGAGACTGACCGGCAATTAAAAGAATTAGGCAAACAAATCGGCGGATTGGGTGACAAGTTCGGCAGTTTCACCGAAGGCTTGGCCTTGCCGTCGATGGCCAAGATTTTGTCCGAGAAATTTGGAATGGAAGTGATAAGCCCTAGCGTCCGTGTGAGCAAACAAGGCGAACATATGGAGATCGACGTGTTAGCCTATGCCAACAGCGAAGTCAACGAGGCTTATGTGGTGGAAGTGAAGAGCCATGCGCGTGAAGAGTCCATCGCTCAATTAAGGAATATCCTGGAGCGTTTCCGCCGGTTTTTCCCCGAACATAAAGACAAAGCCGTTTTTGGTATTTTGGCTGCGGTCGATTTGCCCGCCGAGCTAAGGGAGCGCGTTTTAAAGGCCGGTTTCTATGTCGCACGCATTCACGACGAAGTGTTTGAGTTGGATGTTCCGGCGAATTTTAAACCGAAAGCCTATTAGGTGGTGTTTGCACGTTCCCATGTTACAGTTCTCGCCGTTATACACACGTGTTGGGGGTACGTCATTCCGGTCAGGGATGCCGGAATCCAGCGTCCAGGGATGGCAAACTAGGGTTCACGACAAATGCCGTTGTGTCCAAAGTCTTGAAACTGTGGGCTGGCAAGTTACCTAAATCAACACTTGCACAGCCGACATGTTACCGTCCATCTGGCCTGGATTTCGGCATCCCTGCCGAAATGACGGCTTTTATGTTGTGTATAACGATGAGAATTCCAGCTTGGGAACCAGCACAAAGGCCAAATTTGGTTGTTGGTGATTTATGCCAAAGCCGTGCATAGTTCGATTCCTGCCCACTTGCTTAAATCTATCAAGTAGACTATTGACTATGAGTAACCAAGCTTATATTACAGGCGAAGAATTGGGAGAAAAACTCCTGCAATCTGTCCGCGAGATGAAAGCAGGACTAGGACGAGTGGTATATTCCCCTATAGATGAAATTCGCACCAAAACCGGACTCTCGAAAACACAATTTGCGGCCCTTCTTGGAATTTCTGTGACACTGCTCCAAGAATGGGAGCAGGGTGTGCAACAGCCTGTTGGGGCAGCAAGCACTTTGTTGCGAATCGCCGAACGACATCCAGAGGTTTTGCGCGAGTTGGCGGCTTAATTGGACTAGGCAGCATGCGAGTTCATTAGCGATTTAACGTAATGAGCCGTATGGTTTCATTCATCCGGCGCAATACAGGGAGGCCGCTATTGAGTTCTTCGGTTCTTAATGTTTAACAATCTATATATGCTATGATGAACTCAGTGACACAGATACCATAATACAGTCTATTCCCCTTTATATAGGTGCTTTAATTTTAATTATCTATGCAATACATTGCAAAAAGAACAAATAAGAATTTAATAGTGAACATGTTTATGGTATAATTGAAAATTGTATTGCGATAACTGCTGCAATTGTTCTTATTCTAGCTGCATACTCCGAAGTGTTTAGGAGATATATTTTAGAATTTAAGATATATCTCGCTGTTGGCGGAGTTTTAATTGCTGTAATGGCTTGCAAATCGCTTCATCGCATTTTTTCTAACCAATATTTAGGTGGGAGACAAACCTCTAATAATTCACTTTTTAGAGAAAAAAAAGATTTATTAATTGTCGTAGACCTACAGCGTGATTTCTGCAAAGACGGGGTTTTAGAAACTCCTAATGCTGATTTAATTATTCCATCAATCATAGATTTAATTCGCTCTGCTTCAAGCGATGGGTGCATTGTTGTCTTGGCAAGGGACTGGCATCCTTCAAATCATAAGTCTTTTAAAGAACAAGGAGGTCCGTTTGAGAGTCATTGTGTTCAAGGGGAATCCGGAGCAAAATTTCATCCTCAAATTGAAGATTTACTTAAGGAGATACCCTCGTTGAAGATTGTGGATATTGGATCTGAAAACACCTCAGAAGATTATTCTGCTTTCGATGATCCTCGGTTACAACAAATTGCTGTTGATAATGATTTCCGTACTATTTATGTTGTAGGTATTGCTCTTGAGTATTGTGTTTTAAGTACCTGTCTTTCTGGTCTCCGCTACAATACTCCGGTTGTTGCGCTGAAACCATTTATCGGTGTATTTGGAACCGATCCTATAACAATAGAGAAAGGCTGGTCGACACTTGCAAAAGCAGGTGTTATATGTGCAGACAATTATGCCCCAAGACAAAGAAAGCTCGCATAGGACGCAATATGCCTATTACTCTATGTACCTGAATTATTCCAGTGCGAATCATCGCCTTAAGCAATCTTCGTGAGTTTTGGGAGAAACATCCCCAAGCTGAAATCCCTATGCGCACTTGGTACGCGGAAGTCAGCCGGTCAATTTGGCAAAACCCTACCGACATCAAGCGGGTTCATCGACAGGCAAGCTTTTTGGCAAACAACCGGGTCATATTCAATATCAAGGGCAACGATTACCGCTTGGTGGTCGCTGTCCATTATAATCGTGGTTTGATGTATATCCGCTTTGTCGGCACTCATGCGGAATATGATCGTATTGATGCCACTGTAATCTGAGGACAATAAGATGCTTAAACCCCTACACAACGAAACTGATTACCGCGCAGCATTGGACGAAGCAGAGCGTTTGTGGGACTCGCCGGAAGGCAGCCCAGAGGCAGATAGTTTGGAACTATTGGCCTTGCTAATCGAAGATTACGAATCACGCCATTACCCTGTAACCGATCCTGATCCGATAGATTTTCTAATCCATGCGATTGAAGCGCGGGGTATGAAAGCTGAGGATTTGGAACCGTTTATCGGCGTAAGAGCGGACGAGGTGCTGAATCGTATCAGGCCATTATCCTTGGATATGATACGAAACCTAACCGAGGGACTTAATTTGCCCGCCGAAGTTCTGATTCGGCGTTATTCTTTGCAGGATGCGGCTTGAGATATTGAACGTTTTTACGTTACGCCGTTGCGCGAGTCAAAAAATACACTCGGTGGTTTAGTCTAAAATTAGCAGTTAAGAATAAAGAAGGTTTTACGCAACGGCGCAACGTTAAGAGCAAGGTATTGTTGTGTTGGTTAGCTCTTCCCTCGTATTGATATTCACAAACATTTCAGGATGGTCGCTAAAATCAGCCAAAGCCAGTTGGTTTGACTTGAGCCAAGTTTCCACTTTGCGCTCGCCGCTTGCCAGATAATCCGCAAGATCGCCTATTAGGCTGCATTTGGCGATCAAGAACACCGGATGCAACCGGTTTCCGTCGTGGGCGGCGCAGAGTTCGGCATCTTCATCCAACAAACTCGTATAGAGCCGTCCTAATAAAGCACCATCAACTTGTGGGCAGTCGCACGGAACCGTCAGCACATATTCGGTTTGCGCCGAGCGCATGGCACTGAGCAGACCAGCCAGCGGGCCGTCGAAGCTGTCGGTTAGGTCTTCGATCACGGGATAGCCAAAACGGGCGTACTCTTCCTGGTTGCGGTTGGCGTTGATCAGGATGGTCCCTGCAATTAGGCTCAGCGCATCCAAGGCATAGGCCACCAATGGGCGTCCGCGATAAACCATCAAGCCCTTGTCTTCCCCACCCATGCGCCGCGCCCTGCCACCAGCTAACACGGCACCCGTTATATTTGCTCTTTCTTCGGTCATTGGCTCTCTTTACAATACAGCGTTTTCAACATCAAAGAGTTACTAGATAGCTGGTATGATAGCGCAGGACATTCGGTTAAGTTGAAGATTTTACTAAATATCCGTTACAGCGTTTTTAATATCGAATAGTTACTTGTTGGGTTATACCATTTTGCAAAGCACAGACACACAGGATAGTTTGAATGAGTGTCCTTTATTATTTTCCTTTGTTAAGAAAAAACGCTGTACATGAATGCAAATCGGGACTCCTAGCGGTGAAAAAAATGGCACATAGGCCGTTTTGACGGTCAACAAAAGACGTTGCCAAAACGACGGAACACGCCTGTTGCGCCCTACCGCGTTGAGGGAAGCCCATAGGTGCATTATTATACGCGTTTAAATGATTGGTTGGCATACATTTCTGCAAAAGGTATGTGAAGCATAGAGAAATCTTGATATACAGCATTTTCATCTTAAAAATAT